>Ga0307513_10000023_pt1 | contig 216983 bp, 204 predicted proteins | sample 15_EM_MG_FD_202174 | JGI IMG/M metagenome (GOLD analysis project Ga0307513, IMG submission 202174) | Populus trichocarpa ectomycorrhiza microbial communities from riparian zone in the Pacific Northwest, United States - 15_EM | ecosystem: Host-associated > Plants > Roots > Unclassified...
GACGGTCGACTTAAAGGATTGAAAATAATTCTACAAGAGCGTGGTCTATGGCCTGAGGGCCAAAGGTTTCTCACACAGTGTATGATACCTGGTGAGTTGCCTGGAGAAAAAAAAGCAAACCCGGCTTGTAGGCATGCATCGAATGCAAACTGTTGTGCTCGTGCTCTTCTCTCCTCACAGCCCGACTTTCAGGCACAAAAGTGTCAACTTGAATTGCAAGAAACACTAGAGGCAGCAGGACATCAGGTAATATTCTATCCAGCCTTCCATTGCGAACTTAACTTCATAGAGTATTTCTGGCGGTGTGCCAAGGTTTATACCAGATCACATTGTGAATACTCATTTCCCTCATTGGTTCGCACTGTACCTGAAGCTTTAGCTCAGATTACAAATGTTTTGATTTGGAAGTATTACCAGCGAACACTACGCATGATGGATGCATATCGGAATGATATGGTATCTGGCTCTGCTGATTTCAAGCGACATGTATATACCAGATACTCATCCCATCGACGAATTACTGAGTCTGAGGTTCATGTAGACTAAAGTAGTTAGTTGTTAATACTTTTGCACTTCTCATTTGTGTTCCAATCAAATATGCCTTCTATATTACTATATCACTTATATTGCACCTCTATTAAATTTTTATAAATACCTTACTTTAATAATCTGTTTTATTTAGATTTAACATAGGAAGTTGGGATTACTCCTAAATTAATTATAAGATTGAATAAACTTATTTCTTAGGGTACAGGAATATGTGCGGGGGGATGACAAATATAATTGTGTTACACTTGGCGTTACGGGAAAAATTGTCACATTTTTTGTCGGAAAATTGGTATAGAGTCTAGTCTTCCGGAACCATACTGCCCAGCATGGCTACTAGCATAATGGAAACCAGTTTATCTGTGTAGATATATCCATACTCCAAATTATGGTTCCAGCTTAGAGCAAAAAGTGATCGGAAAGAAAGTAGTTGGCGCTCTACCACATTTTTTCTGATCACTTATCCTCACATCCAAGTATGGTTTGTGCCATTCAAAACATGCATCAGGCTGAAAAAATATATTACATGTGGCTGTACATATTTTGATGCCAAGCCTGGTATTCTGCATGTGTTTACAGTAAAGAGTTTAACTAATAATGTATTATAAATATATAAAAAAAGAATAAAATTATTTAATTATGATAATATTATGAGAAAAATATATTTAGTTCATATAAACCAAAACCCTACTTCTTAAACAATAAAGCATAGATTACTAAGTATTCCAAGTGTGGCTATCATAACATATTTCTCCTTTCCCCACCACGTTTTGAATGGCACGAACCATACAAGGGAAGGGGCCCTCATTTAGTCGCGAAATTTCTTCTCTTTTAACATATCATACTCGAGTAGTTTACCACCGCCGCCAAAATTTCTGTCAATCATCCCAACCACGAGAGGGAGATGGCGCGCAAACTGGTCCTGCCATGATATTACTATCTAACCTGCGCCGTCGATCTACCCGCTTGTTGCGCTCTAGACTCGGTGGATTCAAGACACAGCCTAGGAGGGGGCCCCGGGTCTGACCAAAAATCACGAAGGGCTGGGCTTTCAACGATACAACTCGGGAAAAGGCGGGGGGGGGGGTAGAGGTTGCTCAATTTTTTTCACATTATGAATTTATTCGAGTACGGACATTTTAACATTCAGGTTAGCGATTGGACGAAGAAATGATGCAGTATTATGATTATGAAGTGACTCAGAATTGATAATATTGATGAGAACCTCATCAGAATCATCGGAAGAAACATTCCGGCAGTTAGTAAACCCTCAGCCCTAAGAGGGGGCGAAACAAGGGGTGAGCCACCCATCAACTAGCTTTTCTGTAGCGCAGCTGACACACACACCCTAGGGCTTACTGGTCCAAGAGGGGCTCGGGAAGCCCCCAGCTTCGGACTCGGTATCATGAAAAAAATGATTAATCTTCATCCCTATTGCGAAGCCCACTGTTTCTACCACGCCTTGAAAAGCACTCCGAGGAGGCGCTGGCTTATCATCGACTCCTTATCACCAATATGGCTTCGCATGCTCGGCTAGGCCTTCTCATTCTTTCCACAGAACTTCCGATAGAGGTGCGAAAAAGACCAATCACCGTATGCGATAAACATGCAGATAGCATAACCCTAGGGCTGGCCTACGGAAACGAAAGAAGGAAACCAAGGAGAAAGCGAGACATTAGTAGGGCTCTCTAGCTCTACCGGTTGAGAATTTAGGAAATTAGAAGGGGTGAAAAATGGTTGATCACTCCAGCCAAGGAACAGAAGCTGAACTGAAACAATAAGAACTGGTTCAGGTGATGGGGTTCAGGAGTGAGGGTAAAGTTTTTTCTCCCCAAGCAGTTATGATCCCGAGGTGTTGTTGTGCGCCGAAAACGCATGCAATTACTCTAATCATGATACACAAAGAGAGACCTAAAGAATCGGCGTCTGAGACGACAGCCTTATAAAGTAAAATCGAGACCGAAAGACAAAATAATCTATCAGGCGCGTCTCCTCCTTCATTCCTTTCACTCAAGATCTCATAACCACTCTGGGTACGAACAGACCCCGAGCATCAGCGTTTGCCTCCCACAAGCGTTGGCCCACTATAATGTACCAGTATTTTCTCGTCCAGACCTTTTTCATGTATTAGAAATTCCCTCCCTTCCACTCCGCCCGCCTTCCCAGAGCTGTGGTACCCTTATCGGACGGTGGGGTTGGCTCCCAACAAGCAAGAAAGGAGGCAAGCATAATTTTGGGTCGTGAGAATATCGCAGCGAACTTATCGGATGATCCAGAAACATATAGTCCTCTCTCGAAGATTGTATATAATAGATCAGAGTAGGCCACTCGAGACCTCGAGGGAGTTGGAAGTTATTCGCCCCTTTTCTATGTACTAATATTCTAAGACCTTTGGCTCAACAACGCTTGGCTCTCGGTAATGAGGAGACCTAGCAAGAAGCCCCTCTTTGTATTATATCTTCTACCAAGTCAGGGGTATCCGTGATCCCGTTTTGGCTCTCCTTTCGCTTCTTCCCTTTCTCCTTCTATTCCTCCTGGCTTGCTAGGTATGATTCGCCCCGCCAGGAGCAGGGGCTGAGATACCGGTAGAAGGAGGAAAGAATCTGATTATGTGGGCTATCGGATGATCGGATGCCTCATTTTGAGAAGTAGTACGAGCACAGTGTAGTACGGAAAGAACGTAATAAAATACTTTGTAACACCCAGAGCCTCTTCTGCTCTCACCGGGAAGATCAAATTCCTCAGCCAACACCATACACTTGCCCCAAGCTGAGGACACACTCTCCTAAGGTTTGGGTCAATAGCTGAGTTAATGACCAGTCATAGCCCCGGAGGGACAATTATTGAAACAAAAGCCTTACACTACAGTTATTATATAGTAAGCTGCGGTGCATCCCGTAGCTTGAAAAATCCTAACGCACTAGTCTCGGTGCCGACCCTTCGCTCTTACGGCTATAGCCCAGCAACCAACACTCGGGCTAGAGGGTAGAGAAACATGTTGGTCAAGAGGGATAAAGGCCAAAATAGACACGAATACCGGTATTAAAGTCATTCCGGAATCCGCACCGAGTGATATCAAGAGATTCTTGGCGAGCTGGCCGCAAGCCACGCGTGACAAGAACAGCGTAAGCCCAAGGCAGCCAGGTGTGTCGAGAGTGAATCCCTGAGTGCGCAATACCGCAAAAACTCAGATAACGGAACCCTGTACATATCATTTCGCTAGAGTTGCCCCCTCCGGCAAGGTCTGGTGTTTTTTTATGGGCTTCAGCGGGGCTGAGCAGCTCTTTTTTTGCTGTGCTCTTCGTCCTCCTTCCAAAGTGGGTAATTCTTGACTACATAGCACTCGGTTTTATTAATTATTTGAGTTTCTGCGGTAGTTTGGTGCACTGCACCATGAGCTTATCTTGTTTCCGATCGACCCACCTTCAAGTGGTCACGAAGCGAGTCCAGTCATACAGCTTCCCGGCTGCGGGTTAAAACCTGGTCCACGCGACGTCCCAAGCACATGGGACGCTCCAATGAGCATACCGGTATCCTACTTATTACCACTGCCCGCCCCCTTCCGCGATCACTGAGAACATTCCAACCTCTATCTTCGGATGAAACCTTCTGGAGCACTTCGGAATAAGGGTGGGGCGCACGCACGGTTGATCACCCGAGAGGTAAAACGGGAATAGCGATATTTTGCGTCATAGTTGAGTTTTGGACGTCAGTAGAACCTGTGATGTTGTTCCACATTCTGTGGTAAAATATCATGGGGCTAAGGGAGGTTTGGGTAGGCGATGAAGGGATAAGGATGATATATTCTTGTCTGAGCCTTTTTGATTTCGGAGAGGGCGAGGAGAAACCCGATTCTGTGAAGCGCTTGAGAAACGGAATAAAGGTAAGAATATTTTCGCAGTTTGTGTTCTCCATCCATTCCCATCCTTACCCCGCATAAAATACATCGTGGTTATACACATCTCTGGCTTCGTCTCATTCTATTCGCTGCCTACATTCTTATTATTATTGCCTGTCTCCTCTTTCCAGGCATCGACACCACTACCCCTAGTCGCTATATATCGTCACTTACACTTTCTGCCATTCAAGCGAGAAAAATTAACACCTTTCTTCAGACCTTTGCCGACTCTACAATACCCTCTCTCCTCCAACCCCCGATATAACACCACCTACGACATGCGATACCATACTCTCCCCCCCAACGTCGAGGCATATCACTCTTACAGCCGCCACCATCCTTCTCCACCATCTCCTCTCTACAGCATAAAGCAAGACCTCACCTGGAACCTACAATCAAGACACTTCTTTACACCCGAAGATCCCTACCCAGCGAAACCTCGCTCTTTCCAAGAATTCAATGCGCAAAGAGCGGACCGAGAAGTGCGAATTCGCAGATCTCGCCGAAGGCTACGCTCTATGCCAGCGTACCCACAGCTGCGTCCCGATCCCCCTACTGTGTACAGGGAGGAGCACATACCAATAGAGCCGGTAAGCCACGCAGAGAGCATGTACTACTTGGGAACAGACGATATGCCCCCGTTGTACATGTCACGTCGCTGGAAGCGACGGGAGTACACCCCACCGGAGAGCCCTGCTTATGGTGGGGAGCGGAGGGGGTTCGATAGTGGGTACGATGCTGGTATATACGAGCAACCAACTCCTCCGAGACGGCTACGGAGGGTTTCTAAGTTTTGCTTCTAAAGGCAAATACTGTTTTTGTTTTTTTGTGGTCGTGTTCGAACGATCACAGCGTCTTTTCTTTAAGTTACATCTTGTTTCATTACCCGGCGTTTCGGACATTGAGTGTTTTCTCCTTCAACCATTCGTTACCCTTTTGTTGATTCCCACTTTCAACATTTCCCCTTGATTTCTTTTGTTTTTACCATTTCCTCTCACTTCATTTGCATTAGACGGTAGAATGCACTTTCCTTGCACTTTTTTCTAAATGTACTCCTATGTTATTATGTAATATCTTTTTTGTGAGTCATGTAGCATGTTTCACGCTCATGAATAAATACCAACACTCTTTCGGAATCTTTCCTTCTCCTTACTATTAGAATGCTATGGCTGCTGCTTGGAGGAGTCGTCTCTGTTCTGATTTCTTGTGACTCATTTCGGACGATGGCCTCATTAGGAATTTTAATACAATGTGGGTGATATCTTGTGATGAAGACTTTATTATAGGACTGCTCACTCGTAGTAGGATGTGATTTAGGCATTTTTTGAATAGAATCCCCGATTCTGCCTTAAGGGGCTTCTATGATACTTAGAATGACATACCCCCTACAGCTACCTGGAACTGATTAACAGTTTTCCCCCAGCCTTCGATATACCTCCCTCGTCTATTTTTTCTCACCCTCCCTCCGCGGACCGATTGAGGCTGCCTCCCTAGCAAGAAGTGCTTCATCAGTCTAAATTGTCACTGCAAATATAACGAAACAAAAGAGCTTCTAGATGAACTTATCAAGACATGCCTGCACAAACTATCACTCTCTCGCGCAAGCCACGCTACTCATAACCCCTCCGCCCTTGATAGAAATAGACCCTACTGTATCCAAACGCCTTACTGCGGGCGACCGCTTAAGCTGCGGGACTAGCTTCCACGCAAGCTCCCCCCATACCTTGCCCAGTAATCCAAATGACGCCAAAAAGGGTGACGGTGCGCGTGAACTGCGTTACTATTGCACCTATATTGCGGCTAGATAGTATGACGTTATAATTCAGTGCTGTTCCTGAATGACGAAGCGTTATATCATACGGGATGGCGCCGGGGCCGTGTGGAGGGGTGCGTACCCCCCACCTTACTAAGATTTTTCGACTGGCACAGGGCAGTCAGCGGGGCTTTTTCGTCTGGTGCCCGACTGGTTGGATGCTTGCACGCGAGCCGCTCCCTGGAAACGGGGTTACACGCTTCCTTACTGTTGCTTCTGGCACCTATTTAGGAGGGCTAAGCGGCATGGGAGCCTGTTTGACCCTTGAGCGATATCTTATCAGGTGCCACGGGTTTGAGAGTTGCGATCTGATTATCTGATAACCAAATCGGGCCCGGGGTGCTCGGTATAGTATACCGGGAGCATCATACCGCAGGGATCTTATTTCAACACCGTGTACCTACGGTATCCCAGCTGTACCTATCCATCTACCAATCTTATGTTTTGTACTAAACACTATCTCTACCTCGCTTTGCCGAAGAAAAAAAACATATTTACAAGGTAACAAATCGGGAGAGCGTAGCCTGCTAGAGTGAAACCAGCTTTCAAGGCAAACAGCTACTTTTCCCAGACAAAGGAAATTGGGGAAAAATTTTCATTCCTTTCTGCTATCCCGCAGATCGCCAGCCTTATGGTCTAGAGCTGGATTCTCCCACCTCGTAGCAGGATTGATAAGCCCCATAATCCTACTGACGAAGGCTAGGTTCTCCAATCTCCCAGTCCACATAGGGCGGGGGTTTTTAATTCTCCTGCCCCGCATGGCGGATCGTTCAACAATAGCTCATTGCAAGCTTGAATTGGGCCCTGGGCGCATGCTCATTGAGACAGGGGTTAATTTGTTCTTGACATGTTAACCACTGTGCCAGCTAGGTATTTCATAGAATATTAATTTGGGAACAAATACGTATCCCACTAAAAGCCAAATCCCGGGTTTCAATGGGAAGCACGGCGTATCTCTTCCTGAGTTGGTAGACTCCAGAGGTTTTTTTGCTCTCTAGATGTCTTTAGTGAGAGGTGCCTATAACTTCAAACTAAAGTAATACTTTGTGCACTGGTTACTTCCATACAACAGAATATGAAGCCACGCGGCCCGAGCAAGACCAGTAGTGAGATATTGAGTTCTTGCTGTCCTCCCACTACCCTCTTGCCAACTGCAATATTGGGAATAATAGCGGCGGTATCGGGAGTATCGTGTGAGACTATGAGCTATAGTGGAAATGCCGCACAGCTTAGCTATGCACAACTATAGGCCTCGATATCGGGGATGTGATACTAGTACTTCAAATACTCCAAATATCTCAGTAGGTGCCCACAGCTCCAATGGGAAAGCTAACCCGGGACAACAGGTTGGCCCACTCTCATATATACCACCCCCTGGGTCTCTCCTCGACGTAGTTGCTTGTGGAAAGAAAGAAAAAAGCTGATGAAATATATTGTACCCAGCCCCTTTCTGAACTATGAACTAACTAGCAAGACCGAGGAGCCTAGATAGGTATTAATAACAATATTCTCAGCAGGGATACCTACTGCCTTGCTCCCAGGGCTGAGGATATTTACCCGGTAGAATGTTACTAGGTTTCTTAGACCAGATGATGCTAAGGCCGAATGAGAAGTCGATTACTGAGGGCAATGACATTGCTCCGGAAAGCCCAAAACTTGAGCATCACCTAGATTGACGTCAAGCCTAGACACGTACACAACCTACGGGTTAACAAAATTACTTGGGGATCATAATATGTTATCGTATCATACGCCTCTATTTTTTTCTCTCCCGTTTCGGGCATCTCCAACCACACTAGGCTGTCATCCCCCCCCCCTTCCGTGCCCACTTGTACCCTCCACTCCTACGATATATTTTCACTTCCACCTCCTAACACTTTACCCACAAGTCCCTTGCGCCCCCCTTACTGCCTCACTTTCATCATGAATCATGGTCCTAGCAGAAATCACACAAGGAAAAATGGTTAGGTGGCGACCACTTTCAATTATCATTGTTATTATTGCTATTTAGCGTCTGTAGCGCTATTCTACAAGTCAAAATATATAAAAACCGTCCCTTCTATCCCTTCTGGAAACTGTATCTCCCCCAACGCCTAAATACCTCTAATAAGAGAGCGGTAGACAAGCCATATTTAGACAGCAGCTACCCTATCGGCCACCCTAATGACAACAAAAATCTATTAGGACGCCCGCAAGTTGAGCGGCCACAACTAAAGAAAGAAAAAGAAGCACAATGTTAAAATGCTACATTTGCAATAAAAACGCTGCAAAAATCCGTTTTTTTCTCTCTGAGGAATTGTGCATTGGTCACACATGATGTAACTAACCGGGCTCGTCCCACAAATAGTAGAATTCCGGTCCCGTCCTAAACATTAAGGCCCCCCCCCCCCACATACCCACAAAACAACCGCATAGTCTATTTCCTTTCTTCACCAACTCTCACCTATCGCGGCGGAAGCATGATTAAGCCCCCATCCACTACACCACAAATACCGGCATCATACCGTTACTTGGCAATCTAAAAAGTCTCCGGACGCTTTTGTGCCAAGATAGGTATTGCTAAGTGCAGGGCGTCCGGAGACTTTTTAAATGGCCAAGTACATCACCCCCCCCTCCAAGGGGCCTTCTTCGCAGCACCCTCATATCGCAAAACTTTTCCAACAGGTGGCTAGGATACAATACTACACTTTTTCAGGCAGTTGTTAAAGCATATTGTAATAAAAATCCCGGCATCGCTGAACAACCTTTGTCTCCGGGGGGTAGACTACGCTACAGTGCACTTTCTATTCCTGAGCATGACATAAGCCATTTTTATGAAATATTATGTATCATTACTATATAATACAGCACCTCCATAATGATACGTGGAGAAGGCGGCCTAACTATGGACTCGAAAGTAAGCTATTCTTACACTGCCATATTAGTCTTATCCCGATTATTTCTCAGAACAGGAGTATGGCAGGAAAAAAGGTGGATAATATTATGATAATATGAGAGTGGGAGTTAGGAAACACCGAGACCTCCACTGGCGTGGCTCATTGGGCTCATGGTTGGGGGATTCAGTTTTTATGGATCGCGAGGTTATGGCTGTATCCTGGGTATGTATGACAGCGGGTATTCCGGCCCGTAGGGCGCACTTGGAGTATCCTCGGGGTGCAGAGTGCGACAATAGGGCTGTAGGTTGCTCCACAAACTCGCGTAGGTAAAAAGTTATCATAGTTCTACAGCCTCAGCGGAGGTGAACGGGATGGCTGTGAGGGTGGTTATCACAGAGGTCTTGATAGCCACATGATCTAATCCCTTGCACCCACTTATGGAATCATATATTATAAGTTATCCCACAACGCACGACTCGGCGCCTAGTGTTATTTTGGGTTACAAAAAGCGCCCGTCGGATCATGGATATCCAGAATCATACATTCTCCGCACTTGGCTTCTGAATAATTGAACTCGGAGCGATTTCATTTTTGCAAATTAAACCCACACGGTAGCCGCGCTATGGCGGAGTGCTATCCCATCGTATACCATCAAATCACCCTCCACATCACATAAACCCCAAATCCCAAACACAAAGGGAAAGAAAGGCCTGACCTTAGCCAGAGGGCATTCAGAAGACACTAACAAATAAACTAGCAAGCGAACCATGAGCCGAGCTGACCAACCAACCAGCCAACCAGAAGGAAACCGTACAAAACTACCCGTCCACCCATCTGTCCACCCATCTTTCCCACAAACCAACACTCATAAAGACTAAGTTAATCCGTAACTCTAACAAACTCACTTTCGAACAAGCCCCCAGCGCCACCATACCACCCCCAATAGTACGTAACCCGATCCAAGTCAACCCCCTCGGTAAACGCAAGCGCCACATCCGTGATCACCGCGCCCTCTGGGAACGCCAGCTGGTCTCCATGCTCCCACATGCGAACACCCGGCCGGTCGCCCTGACTCACATTCCCCCGCAGGGCATTCTCCTCGTCTGGCCAGTGCCCCTTCAGTGCGACGGCAGTTCTCGGATACGGATTCTGACTGCGGGGGATTATCTCTGGCGGGTCGTGCGGGGGGGACAGTATAACCTTTCGCGACCCGGGGCTCCCGGACTGCGTTAAGAGGGAAAAATCGTGTCCCTGAGGGCATTTGAATGTAGAAGAGTTTGGATCTGCGCCCGAGCGGGTCACGTCGTAACACTGCATGCAAATGTCCATGTCTCCGTCCTGGCACTGAGGGCAATGGAGAAAAGCACTATCCGGAGAGATCCGCTGGTTGCAAAAGTCACAATTTGTCCAGCCGTTTGTGACTCTCGTATATCCGCGTGCTAGGAGGCGAGCCTGTGGGGTGTTTGCGGAGTATCCCTGGGCTACCTGGCGTTTGTGTTGCCGAATCTGGTGGAGGATTTCCATTGCTGGGGATTGTGCCACCGCGGACATTGGGTGACGAGGGGCTTTCGCGTAGAGTTCTAGATCGTGGGTGCAGCAGTTATCCCTCCCCACGCAGGCATTGCAGTAGCCCCAGAGTTCGTCGTCACCGCTGGAATGACAGGAACTGCAAAGCCAGAATCCATCACCATTGGGATCGCCGCAGAAGCTCTCGCAGACGACGCAGAAGAGGCCAAAACTAATAGGGGATTGTGATGGCGGACGTTGCTTTTGGAAAACTACAACGTGCGGTGGGGAGGACGACGATGAGGGTGAGGAGGAGGAGCCACAGCCTTCATTAACACGGTAACAGCGTGTGCAAAAGGTTTCCTCACAGGTTCCGCATATCCCACGCACAGCGAACTTCAGAGGTTTGGAACAGTAATGGCATTCCGGGTCCCTGGTAACAGATAGCTGCTCAAAGCTGCTTGTCAGGGAGGAACTAGATGAAGCGGGAGGGGAACTAGGTGATGGGAATGGGCCACTGTTCGGTGGCGTTGCCAACGGGACCAGCGGCACGCGAAATATGTTCCCCAGCGGTCTTACCGGCGGCAGCGTGGGAAGAGATGGAGCCGGTGGGTTTTGCATGAACCCTGGTGCCGCTGGCGCTCTAGCTGGCGGCGTACTGCTCGACCCCCCGGCTGACGGAAGCACTCTATCGCCAGACCTGTACACGGACCGCATGCTCTTCTTCTCCTCCGGTGTCCGATCCTTTAAGGGATTGTTCTTGACAAAGTTATCGACCAAGTTTTGCAGCCGGCCGCCCGCACTCGTTTCCCGTACCACCGCTCGACATTCCGGACAGGTGAACTTTGAGCCCGCGTTCGCATTACTTGGCGCGGATTCGGAATTGTTCAACGAAGCGAACCACGATTTCGCGCATGCCCCGCAGTTCGCATGGAGACAGTCGAGGAAGGTCACAGGGTCGAAGAGGATGTCCGTACAGATCTGTGCAACTCGTAAGCGATTGCTTAGGGTAAGATTGGTAAGGAGAGGGGTTAATCACTGAGCAGGTTAGGTCCTTCTCGAACACGGCGGAACTCATGGTGTTTGATCCCCTGTTCGCTTTAGCCCAGAAGACTCGTGTAAATTGCGCGTGTAATAACTGGTTCGAATCGATTTCGGTTTTGATCTGCCCTTAACTAAATCTCCTTACCGAGGATGTGAAGAGGCTTTGCGCGCCCTTGAGGTTGAAAAGTTGGAGAGTAGGCTACCATAGGCAAAAGTATGGAATAGTAAGTAAGTCGCTGGTAATGGAAAAGGGTTGACAGCTTCAGTTCTCCATCACCCCCTACCCATTACTACGCTAGGTCAAATGGCGTGCAATATGGCCAGTGATTGGTGGGATTTCCTCTTTTCTTTTCTTTTTTTCCCCTCTATGGTGCCATCATTTCGGCTCAGCCCCTCACCACGTTGCGAATGCCGGGAGGAGTACTCGAGTGCTGCCGTAGGAGACCTAGGAACAATAAAAGTACTCGAGCACAGCACCATTCGTGGTATCCAAGAACAGCTTGTTGGCCCATTGAATTCTGTTTTCAGCCTCAAACACTCCATATGAATTCAACATCTTGCCTCTCCCCATCACATTAAATTGTGGCAATCATACAAACTCGATAAGCATGTAAACTGTCCCCCGAGGAATCTGTTCCGACAACTAACAAAGTTATCCTACAATCCCGTATCATAATAGTAGCACCGCATGACATCCGAGTCTGGTATCATCGCCGATTGAGTACTGTAGCCCCACGCTCAGAACCTTATCGCTTAAAACTCAGGGTTAGGGCTAATGATATGTTCCGATGCCTTGTCGTTCATCATACTCGAGTACAAGGTGGCTAGTTCTTAGTATCTGGTGCCAGAACTGTGTAGTAATTTAAGGCCTAAAAACGCAAACTAACCCGATTCAAATCTGCCAAATATATAAAAGTCTTAGGAGTACTATCGAGCGGAGGCAAATATAAAACGACCACGCAATCCTTTTGGATATTCCCCCACCACCCACTTTATCCCCCATCAAGACATAATATATCCATGTCAACAGCAGCGGGAAAGGAAAAGTGCTCGGCCTGGATCTATGCGTTTCCCCCGCCACTCCAAGGGCCACGGGATGCAGCAGAGGGAAAAAATACAACGGCCAAGCCAAATAGCCATGCATGAGAGATATACTCGAGTATAGGAGGTGCTAACGCAGCGGGTGTAGGTCACGAGGAGGTTGAAATATCGCCTTTACCTCCTGTTAACCATAGAAAGGGTGTGGGAGGGTCGGGAGCTGACATAAGTCAGCTACTAAGGTAGCAGTGTACCCGGGTAGGGAAGTGGGTGATCGGACAGATAGGGATTAGAAGACTATGGGGATGCATAGCTTTTCTAATCCTGTCTGTCCGATCACCCACGTCCATACCCGAGTATATGGTGCTTCGTTTCTTACCTCTGAAACAAGACCTAGGTTGTATTTCGGGTCCATTCCACCGCCTCCCGGCCATATAAGCCCCAACAGAACCCCCCCCTCTAACACCATTAACCACTCCAAGACGAGATCTTCTACATATTCCGGAATGGCATTGACGTAGAGCATGTATACTTAGTCATTTCAAGCATACCGTTAACCCAAAATAAACCTCGCATCAACCGAACGAGCTTCGTCGGTAATTGGAGAGAGTGGGTCAAGACATCACATTCGGGCCGTTTGAATGCGCAAACGCTAGTATGATACTAGGGCAATCCGTAAAACAGACTTTCAACCTCCATTCAGGGTAACTCCTTCTAAATGATAATCGTATTGAAGGGAGACATATTCCATGGGAGCACAACGAGAAGATTGCGTCAGCCCACTCTCTATCCCCTGCAGTGTTAATTTCCCTACATCGTGATAAAGAGGCACTAGTCCAATTAGCGTATTAAGTTGATTGATTGATTCAACCTCCTATATGTGTAAAGCTATCACATAACTCTAGATGTTGGCTAGTAAATATCAACTGGTGCATTACCTCACAGCTATGGCTAACATTACTCTCATATCAGGTCCAGTGCTCCTGGTGATGGAAAAAAATCCGCATCATAACTTGACCTGAAGTGCTTTTGATATCGCTCCATTGACATAATATTAAGAAAAGTGAGAAGCTAACTTAGTTTTTTAGTTTGCATTTTAGCGCGATGTAGGGAAATTTGGCGCTATCAACACTATGGGATAAAGGATCATATTAGAAGCACACACAAAGTTCAGAAAAATACCCAGGAGGCAAGAGATACGCGGCAGTTTTCCTTGAGTTAACTACCCAAGTTAGCACTGTTCAACTCCGCTTAAACATGCACGCCTAGAAAACAGCAAACGTCTAGGCACAATACAAGACCCAATTGTCGAAAATAAGCCCAGTAAGGCCACGCCTGCGGCTTCAATAACGATATCTGACCCACTGCCAAGTGCAACATTACGAAATATCAGTCGGAAGCACAAATAAGCCCATAAGAATCGATCGATCAAACCCCAAATCCACCGAAACCTCAATAAGCTTGGCATCCGCTGGGATTTCGTTCCCTGCTTAAGGTAATTGATATTTCGAGGCTCAAACTTTGGGCAAAGGGCGCAAGCTGGGGGGCAGTTTGATAGCACCGATATTCTTCTTTTATAGGTGAGGTGAGGGAGACTACAAGCAGGGTAGTAGGAGGAGCGTGGTGCCGAAAGGTTAGGTGTTTCGTGAGAAGTTAGACAATGGGCTCAACATCATATCGTACTGGTGCACGAAGTGGCTTGCCGGGGCAGCCACAATCGAGAGGAACTGCAGTACAGTACTTGGCGATCCATAAAGTATTCGGATGGACTGGCGCCAAGAGGCCGTCGCTTACACCTAAAGGCTCAAATCTTGGCGCCAATCCGTCCGAATACTTTATGAATCGTCTCGAGTACTCACTCACACTCCAACATGAGCGCCTTGGAAAAATACTCCACCAGTCCCCTAAATCACTTCTCTAGTTTCAAGCACTCGCAAGCTACAGTATTAGTGCTCGGGCCCGGGACATTTACTCACCAGAAAGACGCCCACAGTCACCCTTCATCGCCCGGTTTCACTTCCTCAACTGGCGCTCACCCCATTCTGCCCCCTCGCTTGGCGTTATGAATGCCGCGTGGGAAATAAGACAGTGTTGGGCAATTATCAATTAAGGAAATGCTTGGCTCCCACCGCTTCAACCTTAGAGGCCACTCCAGGACCGGGTTGGGATCAGATGGAGGCGGGGGGGGCGGCAGCATTGGACAAGCTAGTGTGGCCCGTGCGTTGGGTTGGGGAGATCCTCTGGTATGCGGCTAGCGATTGGATAGCGTGTACGACTCTCTAAGTCGCCTTTTCGGTGGAGCGCTTTTTGCTGTTGATCGAACAGTATCTTGGGAAGTTGAGGTTGCAGTGTGGTGTCGCTCTGTCATATAATCGAAAGGGAAGAAAATAAGACGAAAGAGATAATTTCTCTCTTTCTCCTTCGGGTTCTACATAGTATTATTATAGCTTAAGGGATTGAGGAGCTTGCAGCGGGAACATTATTTATCTCTCCCTTGGGCTACCGCAATGAACGAGAGTAGGGTTTGAGGCAAGAAACATAAGTTCTAGTGTCATTTGCCGAGAATCAGGCCCAGTGCTTTCACTTTAAAAAGGTATTGTGGGAAGAATAGGCAAGGCCCGGACCTAATGAGGCGCTGTCAGAATATCTGTGGGCCTAAAACTAGTCGGTGCGAATGAGCACAGCGCGGGCTTAGGTTAGGGCCTTTGAAGCTTCCTACCACACCACTTCAACCTAGCAGAAGAGTCGGGGGATCGGAGCTCGCAGCTACAGTGCCTTGAGCCTCGAACCACTCGTGCCTTGTATACTCAGAAATGCTATTCCAAGGGAGTGCTGTGTATTGCAAGCCTCCCTAAAGCAGCCTTGGATATTTCTGTCCGAAAGAAATCATAAAATATCACTCGGGATAGTTCAAAAAAGACTAGATTTTCATGTATATTATTCATCCCCAGTGTCCCACAACCAGACAACGATCAAGCAAGCATGCAAGAAAAGTATTACGCAAAGCCAAAACGGCGAAAAAGGAGTGACAAGAGAACCTCAACCGTGTGTGCCTTCCGCCAGATAAAGAAAAGAAAGTGAAATCATTCATAAAACCAATCCCAGCTATTGACGGTTCAGAGCCCAAGATGCGAGGCCACCGTTAAATTGCCCAAGCTTGAGAAACCCAACCCCCAATTCTAAAAACCTTCCCATTCTCAACTTTTGCCGAGAGAGGCCAAAACGCCAGGTCTCCCGCAACCCATTTCCAAGTCTGAGAATCCCCGATCTTGTCATCCTAAGGGAATTTAAGGGTTGCACTCATCATGGATGGGAACATTCTGGCATGAGAAAGCACCCTGGGTCCAGTCAGGGCAGAGAGTGTTGCACACGACACCGGGGCGGACGAAAACCCTGTACTCCTGCCCACCGAAGTGAAGGCGGTATTGCTTATCAGGGTAGTCGGACATATATCCGGCACTATATAGTTCATCATTGTCAGTGTTGCGAAAAATACACTAGATGGCGAGAGCTCTTGGGACTTACCGGCAGGCGCAATGAAGTTGCTTACTAGGCTCAGTAACAATGCAAGAAGTGGTAATGTCGCATTTATTGAGGGGAGGGGACGGGTTGCATTGCTCGCAAAGATCATAGCCGCCGGGGCGGCCGTTGGGGGCGGCGGAGGCCAAGAGGAGGAAGCTGAAGAGGGTAAAGACGACGGCGAAGATAGACTTCATTTTGTTTTTATAGCGAGTGGTTATAAAGTTGGTTGGATTGGCTTTTGAGAGCGAATGCAGAAGGCGGCTTGAGTTGAGCTGATGAAGCTAGACGATTGCAGATGAGAGTGATGGTGGTGAAGAGAAAGGTTCTTTGTGCGGGTGGGAGAGGGAGGATTTATACATTTCTCAAGCCCACGTAAAAGCACTCTGAGGCGTCCGGAAAAACCCCAGTCACGATATTAGATACTATCCTTAGAACTAGGCTCAAGTGATCTCACAGAAATCAAAAAAAGCATAAGGCCATCGAGTCGATCCTAATCGGGTGGGGGCTGTGGTTCCAATGACTCCCACGAGTAATATCACCAAGGCTTCCTTCCTCGAGCGCTGTTCTGTACGCCTTTCCGTGATTATCTGGGGGTGCAACACATCATGAGAGAGTTGGCTATCTCGATGTCTAAGCCCACTCGCACAAAGGATACGGATGATACGTATGTAAAAGGCATCCATCCATGTCTCACGATCAGAATCTCCCTCTGAAGCTATCCATCATCTACCACTATGAATGCCATCGCGAGTACCACACTCCACAAGAGGTAACAAGTCCTAGAAAACAGGTTTAGAAAAATATACAAAATATCCAATCACCCGTGTGTGTCTGAGCGCCCATACTGAATTGGGACTCGCATTTTCTGGCACTTCCTACCTGTTACTTGCACAGTATCTGTCGGTCCTGACCGAGTTCGGCTTCTCGCAGCGTGTGTGGTACAAGTACGTACGGTAGTACCAAGAGAGCAGCCAGCAAGCTGCTTGCGGTAAACCTTTCAACACTAAAATACAAGACGTTGGAGCAATGGCTCCATTCCAATACGAACCTAGCACCCTACCCACCAATCACAATCAGGGCCATAACCACCTCATCTCCCTCCCCCAAAGAACCGTGAAAAGCAAGAAAGAAAAAAGAACTTCAACATTCTATAAATATATCCCGCGTAGATCCCATTGTGGGAAGGTAGAGGTCAAGAGCGAGGAAGATTTTTTAAAAGAAAATAATACTGCTCTGCTTGGATGCGAAATGGGATAGTTGAGTGCGGGACGTCACGGGATGTGGGGCTTTTAGTTGCTAGCACAAATGATTTGAATACACCACTGTACTAGGTGGATTAGTGCCATAATTATGTTTTGCGAACCCCCGTTTCCGGATACTTGCCTGGGAGAAGTACAAGTACTGCACAGTACTTGTGCTGTGCAACACATTGTAGCCTGCCATGGATTACTAGCTGGTAGTGCTATATGCAGCGAGGCATAGTTGTTGTGTTACAATCCAGCTGTCACCCCAGACATTCAAATAAACTTTTTTTTTCTCCCACTTTCTTTATCCCAGTCTTCGCCTGCCTGCCTCACTCCTGCCCTATCCACTGCCACCGCCGCATGCAGTCAAGGATAATACCAATCCCCACTTTGAAATAAGCACTAGAACTCCCAACAAACTCCCGTCTTCATTGACGAAGTTGCGCCGCCCAGTGCCGGACACCAAAAACCGACCTCTTGTTAGCTCGTTCTTTTTCCACTCAGTCTTGTATGTTCCAGAATGAGTCGGGCTAGAGCTAAGGGAAAGCTTGAATGAACTAACCAGACGTCAAGGAGACTGCGCCCCTGTCGCACTACGGTTAAACGAAGAAAATGCAAGGATTTATCACAATACATGTAAAAAAGTAGCGGCTTGGCATAAATGTGTGTGTCCACTTTTTCAAGATGCCCCAATCGGCACTCACCCCACCGGAGAAAGAGTTCAAGAGGAGCCGATTTCAAGTAGTCCTTGCGGAGGGGTTTTCTCTGAAAACTTTGTCGTTGCCGGGGCTGGTTCGTTATTGGACTTAGCCGTGCTGAGGCCTCGATTTCAGACGTCTGGCACCGCATCATAAGACTCAAATTCCAGTCGCCGCATCGTGGTACAAGTCCAAATGTGAGACATCACAGGGAACCATATTTAGCACCACGTTACCCAACACACCTGGTCCAGTTTCCCAGAGGGCTCTGCTTCCGCTTAGTTCCGAAAAATTGGACTCTATAGAGATCACGCTGGGCTTTTCATTCGGTTCTTTGGGGATTCAATTGGTCGGGCAAGGGAGGGGTTGCAGGCTGTGGTAAGTTGCTCTATGTCTCCGGGTATGACGGACGGTAAGGCTGGAGTGGACGGATGGTAACCAGAGTACGAAATACCTTGAATTATGGCCGGGGATGTGCGACTTATCGATAACCACTAGACACGGCATCGTACAGCTTGGGCTATGATACCCAGTGGTCTGGATGCGGGGTGATTGGGCCTGCCAAGTATTTCACACCTAGCGTATCTGATCATCGTGGTACTGCGTTCAATACGTGGGCGAGTTGGGTTCTAGAGTACCTGTATGATACCGAGTGTACTATACTTGTACCAGTACAGCATTCTCCTAGACTCGCACCTTAACCCCCACCACCACGCATCACCAACCATATCGTCAACTAGTCTATTCGATTACCTTTCTTGCTTTTGTCTATGAATGCAAAGACTAAAAGCACAAACCTTACAGATCTATAAAAAAGTATAAAAAAAGTATAAAAAAATGGAGTAGAAAATGTCCTTAAACCTCAACAACAGTTCACGAACCCATGCCGCCCTCTCACCTCATCGACGGATTGGGGAAAAAAAATATAGCCAGCCAACTTGAAAAGAAACAACCAGAAATATCAGCTCATACAGTGGAATTCCAAACCCCAAAAGCCAAAATGATCCGACTAAAAGAGGCATTCAGCTGCTGGGTTGGAAAAGCATTCTCCCCGTGCTAAACTTCGACATGATCTGCCAGATTTGTACTGGTATACAGAGAAGGCGCTACACATAAAAGTCTTTCAACCTGTAAAAAAAATTGCACAAATGTTTCTCAACCCCAGGGCTGAGACCCTCTCTCTACTAGTCGAATAGTAATATCATACTCCCTCCATTCCATTCGGTAGCCTGACACCCACTCCACAAGTCTATTGGTCCCGGGATGCAGTTATTTCTGGGCATGCATCAAGGTGAAAGTGCAAAGGGAAATACCGGTACGGGAACAACAACCAATTTGCACTTTGTTTTTACCCTCCACCTCCAGTCAAGATTTTTTCGGATGCAGTGGCATACCGTAAACGGAAGAAATCAAGCTTTTCTTTTTCCCTTCTAAGGCTTTCCCTGCGCGTGCGTGCTAATTTTGCCTGAAAAACTGGAGCGGAGGGATTCCGGACTCCGGCTCCCTAGACACTTGTATCTGCATCTCGGGTAGAAGTGTTGTTGCTCGAAATTAAGAGCACGACTGGTCGGATATGATACATCGTCAGTGGAAGGGCAAAGAAAGTCTAAGGTACCAGTGCTGGGGGAGATATTTTTGTATTAGACAGGGACTACTTCGCGGGTTATTCTAAGTTAACTTGTCCACTAATTTCTAGCGGGCACCTGTACAAGTTGGTAATGCTCTCCTTAGGGAAATAAGGGTACCGAACACTTCTCAGCGACCGGAGTATTATTTCGGCCGAAGTCCGGGGGCTGAAAAAACTACCTCAAAGGAGGTCCCATATGTTTCGGTGCTCGTATTAAACACCCTTAGGCAACGGGGCTCAATGGGGAGCACAGTATTTACACAAGAACAGTGTTACTGTTCATTGCTCACCAGACTCACCGGATATGGCTCTTTCTAGGGCATTTAGCACGAAACCCCTACCTCATGGCATTCTCGGTATGATACTACAATATTATAAGATCACTTGAGCATCTCAAGTGAAAATTTCACCCTGATCATGTCAGCAGAGCATTCCGCCCTCTCGTATATTTAGCCTAAGGACCGGATAGCTATTCCGATCCTGGGCAATTCTCTCCCCAAACTATGAGCAATTGCCTCACTCACCTAAGCCCCCGCATGCCAGCATTGAACGCCCTATTGATGACCTTTTTTGGACAGCCATCGTGTATGCCGTGGAGGTACACATATGTGCTGTCAAAGTAATTAATCTCAGCCCGAGGGGTTGATCGATCTCTACTACTGTAACAAAGACAGAGGATTGGGGCACCACTGGCCAGCCGGTGGAGTGAGTGTCACCGGCACGCGAAAGGCCAGAGGAAGTGCAGAAAAGTGCACGGTCGGGAGAAGTGCTGGAAAGGTGCAGACTTGGGGGGGGGGTGCTTGGAGGGTCAGGTGTGATATAGGATTGGTCTGCGCAAATGAGAGAAAGAGGTAGGGGAAGGTGAAGTTTTACTACATGCGAGTGATAAGTGATGCAGTAGTGATCTTCAATTGATATTACTTGTAGGTAACGTGAGCGCGGTCCCTAAATTAAAACAAAAGGAAGAAGAAAAAAACAAGTGCCGAAATATACGAACGGGATTCGACCGATTCAATATCCAAATACATCACAAAAAATCTGAAAATAATAATAATAATATCGTAGTATTACAACTCCTCCCCCCAAGGCCCCCAAATCATTCGATCAGAGTTCATCCCTCCACCTTCCCGCTGGTACAAGCCTAAAATAGTCACGAACATCTAAACTCCACCCCCGCCAAGTGAGATTGTTCGCCCTTCTCCTCCTTCTCCTCTCACTATCACCACCACTATCGTCTGCATTCTCCTCATCCAAAACCCTCTGTAATGCCTCTCCTCTCACCCTGACATTCTCTCGGCGAATCAAATCCAGCGCATCCAAGTCCATTCCAAACTCATCTCCAGGATAAGAATATCCTCCTTCTAAAGTTGTGCTTATCAAGTCCAGGTCCGGGAGGCGAAATAGTTCAATGTGTTCGTCGGCCATGCGGACAGTTTGGTACCGTACTCTTCTGCTCCACCATTTAGTATACTGAATCTGGCCGTTTGGGGTTATAGGTAGGTCCGAGATTAAGAGAGATATTAGAGCGTTCAGTTCGCCCTACGTGAGTTTGAGGGCGGGGCGGCTTGGTGGGTTTGGTCGTAGAGGGTCAGGTCATTGAGGAGGTAGGTACACCAGGTGGGGAGTTGCCAGGTTGTGGGTGGTGGGGATTCTACTACGTTGGGGGAGTCACCTACAATTTCGTCCGGCTGGGCGGGCGGGAACGGTGAAGGCTCCCAACTCGGGAGGCCCCGAATTATGTTTCTCAAAAACGAGACAGCTCGTGGAATGCCTCGTGATATAACCCCCTGTGTAGCGCGAAGAGAGCGAAGGATCGCGTTGAGTGTGTTAGGTATTATATGTTTTGCAATATTCCTACGGGGGCCGGTGTAATCTATGGGTACACCTGCGTCCTCGCAGACGTTCACAAGCAACCGAGATAACTCAATTTGGAGTTCGTTTAGTTAAGTGAATTTCTCAACTTCTCCGACAAGGTGGTACATAATCTCGTCCATATCGCTGAAACCGCATTACTGCTCAACCCGAGACGCCAGAATCTCACCCTCAGCCAACACCGGTCCAATCCGGACCTGTAACCTTTTATACCAGAACGGTTCCTCATATTGAAACACCCCACCAAGCTGCGGCCTATCAATGACACTCCTCCGGGGTCTCTTATATCGACTCATTCATATACGCCGCGTAGTTTTCTCGTATAACCTCCAAGCTGAGTGCAGTTCTCCTATGGCCGTCCAGGGCCTCAAAATTTGATACCTCATGCACCAGCATAAAAACAAGCGTTTCGGTGCAAATGTCCTCCCGGAGCCTACGGGTCATGTTCCTAGCGCCCCCGCGGTCCGCCGTATACCAATTACGTAGATTCCGCATTCTTTCCTGCTTCTCGGGAGAGAGAGAGCGATACCAAGAGCCCCCCAAAATCCCAGCCACTAGACTGTCAATCCCTCGTCTTAACGTTGCATCCATCCCGTCAAAGTGCGCCTGAATCAGCAGCAAAAACCGAGCATACACCAATACGTTCTGCCTCGGATTCTCCACCGCCTCACTTGCAAGGCTGAGATTGCCGCTCTAGCTAGCTGAATGCTTTATCAGACTATTCACTACATAATTTGTAGCTGAAATCTCCCGCTGGAAGTTCCCGTTGCTCCCTAGCCTATTTCTGATGGTTCTCGGACCGAGTGATTCTCGGGGATCCTCTATTCCGGGTTGTTCGTTTTCTCCTGCTGACGGTGGAGGGCGAACCCATCCAGGGTACTCCATGCCCATTTCAGCAAAAGACCGCCTAATCTCCCTTTCCAAGGTTGCTGGTAGAAGCTCGTGGATTGGGAAGAACTTGTACTCGGATACCAGGGCTAGTCCGCGAACACAGGGCTGACAAAGCTAACGACGATATTGGGAATAGCGCACGCACTAAGGGGTGTGGGTTGAAAACCAGAAGAATTCCTTGAACGCTTTCTGCTTTACAATTGGTTGAGCTATCTATTCACGGTTTCTATTAGATATTTGCCACTTTAGCTCATGCTCAGAATAAATCCTGGTGTTCGCGGACTAACCCTGGTATCCGAGTACCTTTCCAAGTCTACAATTAGTCCGTTAACTACGATGGAAGCTGGCTCAGGATCCCTCCTATTAAAAGCTCAGCCGTAGGCCAACTCCAATTGGTAGGTGCCAAGAACGTTTCTCCCTGAGCTCAAAACACCTACTTCCGGAAGTGGTCTGAAGAGAGCGGTCTCAGTAGCCCATAGGTAGACTTCTATATTTTCCATATATCCATAGTGGCTTAGTCTCTCAGCTGTACTGCTCGCAGAAATTAGCCATCCTAACCCAATCACAATTTCTGGGCTAGTGGGCTACTTTACTTACACTCTCGGGGTTTCGCAAGTGAGAAGCAGTCTAACGTTATAGGCTAAAGCGATACCAACACCTGTTCCATTGACATATCCAAGAGTTCTGTCGTCTTGCTCAAAACCAGCTGAATCTCTCAGAGTTCTAGTGAAGTTCCGTTGCTCGTTTTGATATACTCCCAATTGTGCCTCGTAGGTTTCTCTCGCTCTATTAGCTTTCCCCTCGCTCAGATCACGCAACACAAGCATCATCGGCTTCCTCACACCCCCAGTTCTCAGGTGGTGTAGCAGGGGCAAATACCAATCGCCGGCAAGCATCCACGATATAAACTCCTCGTAGTCAAAAGAGACCCTCTGCTCAGCCCAGCACTCCGGAATTGTAAATCCAGTTGGCTGCCCTTTCTCATCTCTCCCTGTCCCCATGTGTTCGGGATAGGGGATGAAATGATAAGATCTGAGTATCGTATCAAGCAAATCTCTAATCAAAGTTCCCGGAAAAGCAAGGGCACGATCTATTAGCATACTCAACGATATTGGCGTGAAGCTCTAGAGGGCAGTCTCTCGAACCACGCGGGAAATTGAGCTCGGCTGGTCTGTTGACATAGAAATGGTCTGCCGGACCAACGCCTTTGAAGCTAGGGTATCGCATGACCGATCCGGGAAACTCTCTGAATGGGCGGCGCTTAGGATAGGGCTCGTCAGGTGCGTGGTGTCCACGGTAACAATGTTCCATTGTTGCATCCAGCGCGGCGATCCCTCGAGGTAGGTCTAGCCAAATCTTTGCGCGAAGTGGATTCATGAGAAATCTAAAAAGCCGGCGGAGCTATATCACCGGGCTCCAAGTCAATAACGTCAAATTTAGCTTGTGGGAATGAATGTAAAATACCTCTTCCAAGCTTTCCAAATCAGATGTCCTCAACATATAAGCAACATGAAGGGTGGCCACACAATATCTATCAACTATTTTCAAGCACACAAACATCAGTATACGAGCCTGCTAGCACCACTAAGACAAAAACCACCAGTAATAGTCAAAATATTAATCAACTCCCGGTCCCTCTGAACATAACCACTCTCCCTCCCATCTCCCGTACTTTGCGTCTTCCGCTCATCCCTTTCCACATCAACATCGAGCTTCCTCACTGTGCCTCTCTCGGACTCTGGCGGGAAGCGTAGGTACTCGACATGAATCGCAACACGCTCACGCCACTTCCGGCGCTGCGCATGCAAGCCACTCCTCATATAGGTCGTGGAAAAGAACCTGAGGTGGTTAAAGGCGCCTTTGATCAATTTTAGCACAGGCCTGATATCAGCAGGCCTCATAACTGATATCGAACCAACGACCAAATCTTCGTAATTCGCCATGAGATCCCCAGAATGCCTAATTTTGTACCCGTTAAAACAATCGATCACTCCAGTACTTATATCTGTATGCCACCTTACTGGACTGCAAAACCGATGATTTGAATCAAACTCCCGGAGCATGTAGATCGAGGTATCCCAGCCAGCCAGCGCGATAGTACCCATCCAGAACCGATAATATAGGAAATTCGTTGTTCTCCCGGCTATATTCCCTATAGCTACCGAGCTATGCTTGAAGGGCTATCTCCTTCCGTGTCCTAATACCGTCCACCACAGTTATAATCTCTATAAATTCCTCCGCCGTCAGCAGAGGAGTCTCTGGAATATCACAATATCTCTCCACCCTCCGCCGAATCTACCTCTCTTCTAGTACCTGTGCTAGCCTATACTGCAACCTCCAGTCAAACTCATCCCCGCAGGTCTGCCAAAACCAGAGCTCGAGAGGGTGGACGCTGCCACTCCGAACTATACGAAGATATGAGAGTGTAAAAGCGGCCATGAGCAACGGGATCACTGCAATTGAGATGGAATGATACAACACAATCTTGTTGATAGTGATGGGGGCTCACAAGTTGAGCCAGTGCAACGTGCGTAAAGGATACTGTGCATCATTCGCCCAGATATCCCAACAGAGCAGAACGAAGGGAGCGATGTAATGCGAGAAAATTTCGTTAAGCAGAAGGCGCACCGCGACCGGCTTGATAACTATCCAAGCATACCTCCCCAGGCTATCCCCAAACCCTGAAAGACCGATTGCCTTCAGAATATCCATATTGAAAGCGCCATTCGTGTAGGCTTTCGCCGCCAGGTCGATATATAATCTTGCTTCGTCCATGTTACGCAGCCACCTGGAATAAATCAGGCTGATAGATGCCGAGCGATAGAGGAAGGTGTTCGTTAAGTTCTCCAGTCCGTGAGTACTAAGAGTGCCACCAATTAATGTTTTTTGATAGAGTATATCTCCTCAGCTGCAAAGTATGACTATAATCTAGGATAATACCTACCTACTCACTAAGATACTAAAAACATATTTAAATTCCCTCTAAGAAAAGCCAGTACTTGTATAATAATCAACCGCCCAAACTTCAAAGATAATATAAAATAAACCCCTCCCAAAATCCTTCACTCAAGCCTACCACACGCTCTCAAACAGTGAGACAGGCTCAGAAAGAATTGCGCAAAGCCTTCAAGAATAAGGTTCGTGACCTCTTTGTCTTTACGGGAACCCACGTTAGAATTCAGCTTTTTTTTTTCCCCTCGATGCCTAAGCGCTCCGTAAGTGAGTTACAAGCAACCCAAAACAAGAGGGTGAAGGCTGGGTACAATACCCATAGATGTTTTAGCAGCAACAGAAGGGCTATTCCCTCCCGTTTGCAAGCAGAACCAGAGTGTTGACGGCTCTCTCCATACTTACCATATATCTTCAACCAATAAACCTCTACCTCCAGCAAACCAAAGACCCATTCAGGGACTACTGCATCCCATAAACATACCACCCTTCATGTAAAAACTCAAAGAAAGCCAGCGCAGTCTGCCAGACTCGCCCATAACCCATTGTTCGACAGTTAGCAAGAAAGAAAAAAGAAAAAGAAAAAGACCGTTGAACAAAGAGATGGCAATAATGCCGGCAACCTAAACAAAAAAAAAAGACTAGAGACAAAGATTTCCACAAACGGTGACAGGTGAGCCCCACAAAAACATATTTATTTGTACGAGTACATACGCAACTGCTACGCGTAGGAATAGATGTTCTATCACAGAGTGAGTCGACTTAATCAAAAGTAAGTAGCTCCGTTCGAGCCCGCTAGGAAAGATTCCTTAGATAAATGCGATACCAAACAAGCTTCACTCTCCATCACTCGGAGCACACAGGCTGGCAAATGGGTGCAAAAATCGTATTATGTTCGCGTTTTAATCTATCAACTCCTTGTCAGACACGTTCTGCCCACTCTCGAATTGTTTACGACATATCTTACAATACCACACTCGCAGCAGACAAGAAAGTATCCGAAAACAGGGGCCGTGAATTTGTATGGGCGCCCAGACACCCACGGATTTTTGTCATATCGTATATTTTGCGAATGCCGATTTTCGGGAACTGTGCTTGCCTGTTACCACACGAGCACAAAATCAACTAAAGTCTTTTCTATAATAATGCCGGTAGTAGAAAGGCAGCATCCCCTCAATAGTAAAGCGAGAGCCGAACATGAGACAGGGGGAAGAAAGAAAAAAGAAAAAAACAGAGAACAGCACCGGTACCGTGAAAACTCCCGAAATCCACTACCCCTGGCAAACTCTGTAACCTCCGGATTCAGAGCCAAAGGCTCCCAAGAAGGAAGAGCGTTTTCTCGACATGCTCTACGACCAGCCCGTCGGACATGCCAGATCCCATTAACCGGCACCCGCAATTCTGTTAACCTATCAGACTAAACCTATCGTGGTCTGGCAGGTGGAGTACTCGAGTACGGCTGATAACCCGATGGTGGATCTCAAGAATTTTTATGGTGTGACATACCAGTAGTCTTCAAAGCAGACCACAGACCCCTCCCTGTTACCCATCCCCAGGCATGTGTATTCAATATCTGGACCCACGAAGATCCTGTGCACTCCCCCGCGACCGCTAACAATGAAAAAATAGTGAAGTCGCCGATGACATGCAGCAACGGACACGAGAAAGTCCTCGGAAAAAAGGAAAGAAGGATATACAAGTGGTAGGGATAAAGTATCCGAACAGTTAATTTAGGTTAACCCGCAAAATAAACCCTGTCTCCTTATCTGAGTTTGGCGGGCCAGGAAGACGCATTAATCCTGGAGAGGGCTGGTTCCCCTGAGCGCCCGTGAGCCTGGTTTGGTAGTGTTTATTTTGTTTTGGTTTTATTTTGTTTTGGGTTGTTTCATCCGTTGGCTTGGTGAGGGCTGCCGGGGTTTGGCATGCCGTAACTCAATGCCGATTTGGCGCGGGTTTAGTATTACAGTAGCTATAGTTGATAGGAATACAATACTGATAATCCATGTCTCGTACGAAATCTTTATCCCTGATACTTGTATAGAGAAGGTCTGAAGTAACAACAATGAACCATAGAGGACTCAGCGAGCGCATGAAGAAACATAGGGCTTCAGCAGTGGATATCAGGCCCCGCAGACACCCTAGGAGGGGTATGGTACCTTGATGGGGTACCGGCATCATAGTTGAGGGGAGATTTATTGATTACCCCTCATCCGTCAACTTGGAATGAGATGTCTTTCTGTCCCAGCAGCATCCCACATACAGTGCAGGCATTCGCCCGCGGGTGCCACACAGTATTACCCACTTTGTAATTGATAAAACTTGTATGCACTGCGGACGACGTGCACTCCATCCTCGGCACCTATCGGACCTAGCTGTCCCCATCCAGTCACCCAAAAGTCCTCTCCGTGTACCTTTTCCGCCCGCTCCGCAAGGTACCGAGCCGTGCGATATAGAGACCAATTCTAAACATATCATAGACCCCTGTTTTTTATCGTAATGCGGTGAACAATCGCTGCAAACATCCCGCAAGGGTCCTAGTTAGCCAAACCTGTAGGCTATGTTGGAATTGACATCCATCTATTCTAGCAGCGCCTTTGTTACCACCTCATGCCCTCATTGCAACCAATAGAAGTGGTGAGGTGCCCAACCTATCTGCTGTGTCGGGGCTGACATCCGCATTTTATTCCAACAGCATCTCCACAATTCCCTCATGCTCTTTCTTAGCGGCCATACTAATCTCATATTACCGCTAGAGTCAGACCCCATCCGTTCATCTCCAATACCGGTACCCGTAAAGCAACCACAACCTCCACCCCACCGACGATCCTACGTTGTGGGGTACCGCAAATCCCTAGGCCTATCGTTGGTACGATCAGGTCGGAACCAGGGTACCCCTCATTCCCTCAGAGCAACTTGGTCACATCCACCCAGAAGCCTCAGCGCAAAATATTTCACACCCTCTGCCACCCCTCTTCCCGCAGGTGCCCCCAACGACAAGCAGCATGGTAGACCAGGGGCGGTGCTGGCGGCGCTGGCAGCGCTGAGCCACGAGGGGACGAAAGGTCCCTAGCGCACTAAGAGCTGAGGCATGTCGAACAAACCTCGGCAGTCATCGAATACGGGCTGCGGAAGAGAGCGGAGTACGTGATAGATGCTCTTGAAGAGTAAAGTTAATATGGCGCACAGTAGGTGAGGAACTCTTACCCGTAATGAGCCTTAGGGAGTAAACCCCTTTACCCTACTTTTGATATGATATGATACCACATAATGCATACAAAATGCAGGAGCTTGGCAAAAAACACAAACTCTTCTGAAAAGAGGAAACCTTTCCATGCCCTCTTGAAAAATAAAAACTTTTCAAACCACATCTTTGACAGAGACGCGCCCAGCAAATATTGCCTACTGTAGCTATCATATCATACAACGCCTTTTTTTTATAGCCAACTACCAAATATTTACCGCCTGTCCACCAGCAACCGAATACCCGTAAGAGGAGTTTGCGACGAACGAACACCCCCAAAAGAAGTTCTAAATGTACCGGTACCGTAAAACAAAAGCAGTTAGGGGGTCGTCTAGTGCAACTGCAAAACCATGGTTGGGCAACCACGATTGGGAAACCGACCAATAACATGTCCCAAAACATGCTCACGTAATCCACTTTTAAGGGCCACGATTAGTTAGTTTCCGAATGACGGCTACCAAACCATGGTTTGCAGTTGTGCCAAACAGCCTCTGGATCCCAATTAATTATACGGTAGTTTTTTTAAGCTTAATACCTATCATTTCGATAGGGTATTTTAATCATGAGAATTGTTAAACTTTAAAGTAGTCTATTACCATACTAGCAGTGCCAAAAGAGAAGTGAACTATGATACTACCGTCTGGAAGTAACGCTCGATTTTTTGAGCAAGCTAGCATGCCAAAAACTGAGCTTTTTGACCATAGAAAGGACTTAAAAAATCGATAGTCGATTCTTATTAAACCTTAGTTTTCATTCTAATTTATGATTCCCCCCGTTGTGTGGTCGGAGAAAGCTTTGCTATGCTATTGCTACCTCTGAGGTAACGTTTTGGGGGCAGATCTTTGCTAGGGATCATATTTGAGAGGTTCTCATTTTTCCGGAGGGGATTGGGAAGGTTTTCCCGTACCGCCTAGGAATTTCTATAAATCTAGCCATCTCTTTTCAAAGATGTGGTCATGGTTGGAAGTTGGTGTTTTTGTTGATATTAAGGGTTGGGCACCTTACACTACCTGGTGCTGGGTTGCCGTCAACCTAGGGTAATTTAGCCCCAACCTCACCTCTCCCCCCGATTAACCCACCGCAAGGTGCACGACAACCGTCTCCCCCAAAGACCATGTCCCTCCTCGTCTTCCCCAACGAGCTCCTCCTGCAAATCTCCTCCTTCCTAATCCCACCAGACGTCAACTCCCTCCTACGCACCAACCGCCATTTAGCAGGGCTCCTAGCTCCCGTCCTAATCCCCAGCCTATTCCGACCCAATGCAGAAAAATACGCCAGAAGCGCTCTCTACGCCTTCGCCTCCCGCAATGACAGCACCACCGTCAAAAAGCTCCTTTCCATGGGAATCCAGGAAAATATCGCCACAAACTGGAGCGTCCTTCTCGACGCGATATATTCCCGGCAAAGCCCAGCCGTCGTTCGAACGCTCTTGGACTGCGGCCTCAATGATGCGGTCCCGATCAGGCCCTTGCCTGGGATGGCACTGCGCGAAGCGGTCAAGGTTGGGTGCGCAGAGGTCGTGGAGGTGCTGCTTCGCAGCGGAAAGTTCGATATCAACGCGCGTTCCTGGCAAGGCTTCACACCACTGCACTTGGCCGTGGACAAGGAGAACGAGGAGATGCTTCGTCTACTGCTGAAGGAGGAAGCCCTCGATCCCAACATCGTGAATAGCGATTCCCTCACACCGCTGTACTTCGCCACGTTCCGTGGGTCGGAAGGATGCGTACGCTTGCTTCTCGCCGACCAGAGGGTGCAAGTCAATGCGCGGAATACGAGCGGGTGGACGCCGCTGCACTGCGCCGTTAAGGACGCGAATGTTGCCCTCGTCAAGCTATTCCTCGCGGACCCCCAAGTCGATCCGAATGTTCCGTATACACTAGATGGCTCCACGCCGATGCATCTCGTTATGCGTAATTACCAGAGGCATAACCTAGCCGTGCTCCGGTTGTTACTCGGTGATGCTAGGGTCCAGACGGACCTTCGGGACCTGTCCGATTGCACGCCGTTGCAGCTTGCCGTCCATCGGGGCGACAAGGAGGCCGTGGCTGTTTTGTTAGAGTGTCACAGGGTGGATGTCAATGTACAGGATAAGCTCGGAAATACCCCCTTGCATCTTGCAGCGATGGGCGGGCACTTGGGAGTTATGGAGGAATTGCTTGGGAGGCTGAATTTAGATCTCGACTTGAGGAATGTGGACGGGAATTCTATCAGGGATTGGAAAGGGCACCGGAAGTTGACTCCGGAGACTGAACAGTTTTTAGAGGCCTGTTTGAGGGATCGGGGCTGAGACAGAAATTTACTTGTGATATCGGAATGCGCCAGCAGAAGAGTCAGTCTGCGCAGATAAAGCCTTGGGCTAGTAACGGTGTCATGATAGGAAGGTGCGGTGTTCTCTGTACAGTACTGCGACTTGTATATATAGCTTGGTGGCCAGTATCATACATCTTAGTTAGAAACCCACAGCTCACCACCACCACCACAATCAAAAATTCTACTACCACACCTTACCTCCATCCCCAAACACCGCTCACCGCAACACGCATATCACAGCCACTACCCACTTCCACAACAAGCTGCGCTGGCGGCAATCCCTGTGACGGCTATTCCCCAGAGCAGAGCGCCCAATTAATTCGCCTTCGACACCACCACCACCAACTCCCTTTATCAAACATAGGTGAATTCGCTACTTCCACTACTACGAAAAACGCCAGAAGTGCAGAAGGGGAGACCGATTCGCAGGAGCGTGATGCGGGAATAAAATCCCAGGCGATAATCGGTGCTTGCACAATCCTATAGGAAGAGAAATACGTGTTTTAACTTGGGCTAGGAGTGCATGCGATAAACGAGTGATCGTTTGTGCACACAGGGTACTATGGGTGAAATATTGAAATGGCCCCGAGGCCAGCTCGGTCAGGGCTTAACTTCAAAGCTATAGCCTTTATAAATTTAGTAGGTATGATATGTGTAGTACGATAGACGAAATGGTGAACAAGCTCGGAAACCTTTGCTTTGAATGAGGGATAAGTTAGTACATGGCTTAAGCGATCTATCATAGTGATATCCTTTCCTTCTATAGCAATTTGAATTTGCTCCTAATAGTTATTACTATGCGGGCGGAGAAATTAAGCATCTATATTTATTAGAAAATAAAACTTAAGCGGGGCGCCACCGCCCATCCCCCGACCACCAGATATGAAACCATTGTGAAGGTCAAAGTTTCTAAAGAGGTGTTCTCCCAAGGAACATTTATAACATTAAGTCCCCATAACTAGAATCCTTCCAATATCGCACCTATCATCTATATCAAAATGCTAACCTTCGCTGTCCCTGTTAGTTTCCTTAGGCATAAGCATCACAGACTCTCACCCCGCCCTCACCTCCAGAGACCTAGTCTGGCTTACTTCACAAGCTTTCCCCATTTCTCGGAGAAGTGATAGACAGCACTGGGGTGACAGCCCTAGTTCTCAGATATTCAGTATATAAAGGGAAGTTGTTTGCTGTATCTGGTGATACCGAACGAGTCCTCCCCCCTACAGGCGGTCGACTCTCCGAGCTAGGAGTTTGCCCGTCTCTCTCTTCCAGCTCTGCTTGAGGTCCCGCCGTCGCTGTCCCCGTTTGTGTTAACCCCTGAAGTGGAAGTCCAGGGGTGGAAATAGCACGTCTGTGTAAGTTTTCAGGCCGTATGCGGGGCCGTGTATCCGGAGGTCGCACAGTCTCCTGAGAGTCATTCCCGACAGGGTATACCGTTGGTGAGCCTTCCGTGGGATCATGGGGACTCCAAAAATCCCGACCAAAATGTGAATCATCCATTATCCCGTCGTCTTCGTCGTCATCGTCCGCTCTCGAACTCGGAGGGTCGTCCACATCTTCTCCGATAGCACGTAGGAATGGGGGCAACTCTCCGGCACTGACCCGGAAGTCCTCTTCCCTCCTTCTATTATTCGTGAACCTGGTTTGGTTAGCCCCAAGTTTGGCCAGTAAAGTGAATGTGTAGTCGCCTCTATCCGGTTCCTCGGGACCTGGGAATGGGGTATGGGGTGGTGGAGTGTCCAAAACGAGCTGCGATTCAGTTGTGGTGATGAGGTAGATGGAATGAACACAGGCGAAAACCCCTACGTTGCATGCCATCACCCAGAGGGGTTCTTTCCATAGCGACCATCCCATATGGTCAAGTAGTGCCGAAAGGTGTTTTGAGTCTCCGAAAATTAGAAGGCCGACAGCTCCTATGCACAAGAAGCAGAGCCATCCACTATAATTTTGAACTTGGATCGGGTCGCGAGTGATGGCGGATGTACAAGCAAGAGTAATGAGGTGGCTAACCACTTGTGTGACAAACGAAGGCCACAGGGTAGCCGTATTATCCATCTTTGATATAGTGTTGGTAAATATGTTGCTCGGGACTAGTAATGCAGCAATGTAGGATATAGGGCTTAGTGTTGATGGTAATGATTGTAGGTTTGGGGATGGGTAATAGCTTTGATGGTCGTCCCACCCAGGCTGATTATATCCTCCGAATCAAGATGGCAAATACAACCCTCTTGAATTCGTCTCATTCAAGCTCGTACACTATTTTCCAAGAGTTAAGATATTGTTTCGAAGAGGTCGTTTTGGTGGAGGTCCAGTCGTGCGGAGGGATAACTGCTGCCGTACAAGCACCGCTAAGAGGCTGCCGTGAGGCGAGCGTCTTGAGAAGAGACCCGGAACGAAGGCGGTAGGAAAACCGAAGTGTCTGCCACCCCATGTGTAGAGTGATGATGATAATCGTACAGAGAGAAAGAGAACGCAGCTGAGACTAAATGCAGTTTTGTGGTAGCCACTCGCACAATGGGCTCTCTTTCGCACAAACACCAGAAACACCAGTCACCCTCGACATGGCGACAGTCCCATTCGCCTGCTAACTAATATTCCCTAACATGACATCCCACGATGGGGTTACTCCATCACGTTTGGCCGATAGTGATGTCATTTTATTGTCTCATCCTCTTCGATTGTTCCATATTCAAGGAAAGACCATATACGATGACTATTTGAAAGTGCCAACACTGCCGGAGCCATGATACCAGAAACCTAGCCTCACCCAATGCAATATCAGTAAAGGTGCCGTAAAGGTGGGCAGTAGGAAGTGAATGAATTCTAGTACGATTCAATAGCATGATAGCCCTCACCTTAGATCAAGCCAAGTATTAGAAAGGAGCCAAATGGAATGCCATCCAATTCCGAGCTGAAGAGATTCCAACCAGCCCCAAACCCAACTCCCTTAATCCTGGACGTGCCCGGAACCCCTTTTTTGCCATACAGGCCCACGACAAATAGCAAGGTTCCTGTTCAAGGGGAAAGGGCAAGTTGCAGTCATATTCCGGTGTTTTCAAGGTGGCTTTACACTGTTTCCCCACGTTCGTACCTGACCTAAACGCCACCGTAAGCTATACTGCTCTCCACTCTGCTTCCTCAGGGTCCCTCTCTCGATAGCGGTCTCTAGAGATTAGCTCCCTACACACACAAATAGATACTGGTGTGACTCCTGGCGTCTCCTTCTGTGATGGAATAGAAAGCCCAGTTTCCAGGGGCCTTAACCCTTTTGCTGGAGTAGAGAAAGCTGTTGTGAGAAAACAGTTAGAGATAAAGCCCCTAGATGCAAGAGACGCCGCTCTCTACCAAGAATATCTAGGAATCAGCTGAGCACACCGCAAGAGGGAAGCTAGACCCGCAGATAGACCAATCTACCTAACAGAGAATCACACAAGCCTTCCTGCTAGTTGCCTAGCCCCCGCTCGTCCCCTCCCCCCTCGATATTTACAGCGTCTACGTGTACTCGCACCCCTTAACTTAGTTCCAGTCCATTTAAAAGATATATAAGCTTTGAGGATTTACTGGTCACAAGGAGTAAAATATGTCAAAGGGTGAGCCAATTGATTGTGGTGCACTTGGCCACTGAAACCTAAGGTTGGTATTTACAACCAGCTACCCTACGCCCTCGATACTGCACCGGGCCTCGAGAGGCGTGGCCCGATATAGAAAAACACACTGGTATTCGTTAGACCAGTGAGGCTTCTCAACGAGCTTCCACTGCTCTCCAGGTTAGCATCTGCTGTTCTTCTACAATAAATCACTCATCAGCCAATCCCAGAAGATAGGGGCGGAGTGATTACAAGGAGCTTTACAGTTCGTCGTGCCCACCCAACCAACCCAGCAATCTCCATAACCTCAGAACCACCTGCACAGGTCAGCCCACCTCACCGATATCTCGGATACCCGGAGCCATTTGCGCCGCTTCTCCTAAACTGTATACCTACCAGGAAAGTGCCGCACCCGATCCCTCGATCAACCCCAACTTGAATTTCGGAGCCCAAGTCACACAACTCGAGCAGTGAGCCGATATATCCAGAGACGCACAGTACTTCACCCACCAGTGTTGAAATTATATAGTAGTTATCAAGAATAGGAAAACATAGGTCGGGCATGGGAACAAGTTTGCTGTTAACGGGCAGGGGAATAGTCAAGACGAGAGATATCTAGAATCTAGCGTTTCGACACAAACGACGTACCAACTATGGACAGTGTGGAGCCGATCTAGCCATCACTGACTGGCCAGAAACCCCTGCTCGAGTGCTCCAGGTCTCCTGGGCTCGTCCGCTCGTGACACATGCACACAGAACAGTGCCAAATCTCCAAGTCTCGTGTCCAAGAGAGAGAGACGTGCGACACACAGTTGGCCGAATGAGTGTCCGATCCAATCATGGGCCGATGAAAGGTCACTCGCGAACCTGTCAGACAGGCCTACGAGTACCCCCCCGGATAATCGGCTTGCTAGAAGGGAAGGAAGTACCGGCAGAACAAGCTTCTCTCAAAAAGCTTAGCCTATTCGAAACATCCAATCTTGAATATTGAACTTATGATATCCTTTCGCCCGCTGAGACATTCCAGCCTTGTTTGAAATGTTGAATACTACGGGTGGCCTATTTGAGCAAGCATGATAAAGGAAAAAATTAGTTGTTCGTAAGAGGTGATTTGCTCAGAATAGGGGGAAACTAGCACCCCACTGCCCAGTAGGGCCATGATGGAAGCAAGAAAGTCTCCGTAGAATCACTCCCGACTTCTCAAATAGGCTAGTGTTCGATATTTCAAACCGGACTGGAGCCTCCTAGCTCTCCAGGATCGGCTTTAATCCCCGGGTTTCGGAATCTAAAAGTTCACAGGCACTTGAATCCGAAGTAGCTTACGTTACAGTTATCATATTTAGCTCAAACACCGTACGGTACCATGCGGAAGGAGGTGACGAACTGTGATGAGTGTTTTGTGGCAATGCTTCCCCAGCGTATGATAATTGTTAGTCTTCGCGTTAGGGCGCACCGCCACAGAGTGGTCGTCACTTTCCGCCGCCTCCCGCACATCACGGTAAAACTACTCGTATGATAGCATAAGTGAGAATAACGCTACTTTTGGGACTTCCAGAATTTCGAAAGAATGCTCTTCAGCCCCTGTTGATATGGATATGGCAGATCTTACTTGGATAGATAATTCCAGCTTCCTAGCGAGATTCTTAATTATCCTGGTTCCACAGGCACTGCGGGATCAAGAACCTTGGTATTCTATTTCGAGATGCACTTTCCTATATAGGAAGTGTTTAATGTTGATTTTGGTTCATTCCTTAGAGCACGCATTTCTATGCAATGGATATTATGGGATGATAGGGTACCATGTGCTGTTTGTCCGTCATGACACCCCGCGTCCACAGGCACAGCACGGTTTAGGGACGCATTCCAGCTTTGACTTCGGCCACATGAGGCTGACTATAACCTCAAGGGGGATGATGAGAGGGATTCAGAAAAGGAGACCTCTATCCACTGCTAATAATGCCTAAATGGACTAGGGTCTAGAGCAATAAATCTTGACGTATGATAATGATATATACATGGATCCAATGTTGAATGATTTTTGCCAAGTATTTTCACAGACTTCAACTTTATTGATCAAAATAGACACTGAAACAACACCCATTTTAACTCCCGATCAAACTGTAGCTACTAAGTGATAGGGGTGAAGCCATTGGGCAATGTTATTTCCCTAAATCAAGATTTCTAATTTCAATACGCAGATCTGTTCTACCGATACGATCTCAACATATGGAATATATGAGAGGCAAGAAATGCGGATTCAACTTCAGAACACAAGGTATTTTTGTTTATTTTCCTATGTAATCTGTGCAAAAGATGAGGGGAGTCTTACTCCTAGTACTCCAGACTAGAAGAAGGTAGGAATGAGAACAAAGCAAACACTATCGCTAGGATGTAAACAAGATTCAAGACAAGTTACTAAAATGAAAAGGGAAAGTCTGCATTAGTCGCAAATATAGAAAATAAGGGGAAAGCATTCAAGGAAACTTTGGTATGCGAACCTACGGAACCTTTGCAGGGGGTATCAAAATATTCTAATAATAAATAGTAGGTGTGCTCTTGGTAAAGTCGGCAGGAGGTATTAGCCTACTACTACTCCCTCTATTATGGGCTGGTATATTACCTATGCGGCCGAGTTAGGGGTGGCAATGCCCATACGGGGAGTCCGGCTCCAATTCGGCCGCGCCAGTGGTTTCCGCCGATATCAAGATGCCGGTAGCCGATTTCAAGCGCTGTATTTTGCGCACCTTAAGCCTTAGAGACACATACTAGCAGCTAATGGCTTTGAACCCCCCTTTATCCTCATCGATCAAACAAGCGGTTAATTTCTGGCTCGTTTGGCCTACTAGTACGAGGACAATCAATAAACACAACCCACCCGCGCCCCCAGTTTGTACGCTTGTAAATATGGTAGGAGAATAGGACGATCAAAGAAGGATCGTGTTCACTTTGGTCCAAATCGCAAAATTCCCAACTCTAATACTGTGATCCGTATGTGAGTTCATTGGGGTACCGGAACGACGCAGCAGGACACAATAGACGGCCGTTATCCTGGGGCGATAACTTATCGCGCTCCTGCCCGGGCCCGAGCATTCTGCGGAGATCTTGACAGGCGTGCAACACCATAACCGCAACCCAGCATAAGTAAAAAGGCGTGCACTGTGCCAGCCCGAGTGCCGTACCCGTCGTACAGCAGACTACGGTACGGTACTCGAGTGGAGCATTCTTCCAAATCATGGAGACCGGGATTCCAATGATCCGTAAGAAAAGAGGCTGGTTGTCTTGGAGTGGGTGGGCGGGGGCAGCTCCGTAATTAACATCTCGGGCAACCGAAACGTCTCTGCTTTCTTGGAAGCCAGATTTGGGAATGGTTGGCCAAGCGCGGAAGCAGCCGCCAGAGATAGACGCTCTGTTCCATGAATAACTTCTTTTTGCTTGAGAAGCCAAGATCACGGTTGGGGATAATATTGCGGATTGTGGATCTCTTGTGTGTGGCAAGTCACCGAGGACCTTACCACTGGCTGCAGAGTTTTTCTCTCTTCCAACTCTTGCGCCTTCTCCACAAGATCGGCCTGCATCCAAAGGCGAATCAGTGGCGGTGGGTGGTTTCGCGATATCATGCTCTGCCAATAGGCGGAGACACGATTGCTGGATCAAGGAGATTTCTGGCTCTCCCCGCCCCACTAAAATTCTCGTTGGGCAAGATGCGAAGCTTACCCGCTTGTCCAGCGGTCATGACCCCGAAAGTGAGATTTGGGCGTCATCGCTCCAAACGGTTGAGGTCATCACACACACCGTCTCCATAATCACCAGTCAAGTCTTGGGATGGTCTACCGGGACTCGTAAGCTCCAGTTTTCTTTTCTTCCCATTCTTTTCTTTTTTTCACCCTTCTCCCCTTTCACCTTCTTCCTCTTTTCACCTTTGTTCCTTATCGCATCCACTTCAGATCCAATACCTGCAACTTCATTCCCTTCCCTTCTCTTCCCCCCTCCACCCGTTTAATATCGACCTGTTTCATCCCTCCTCCTCCAGCCCTCGCTTCGGGCATTTGTTTTCTTCTTCCGCTATTTTTCCATTTTCGATTCGATCCTCATTGCTCAAGGCGCTGCAGGCGGCTCTGTGAAACGCTGCACTTTAATAAAAACGCTTTGCGGTAACGAGGCACACGATTCAATCTGCTCCTCCGACCACCATACCTTCCGTACAGTACATCTACTCAATACCATCCCTCGCATTCCCCTCGTCATCATTCTTTTCTATTACATCAACACAACCCTCCGCTCTATTGACAAACACGCTCTGCTGGAACAGTTTCTTTTCAACACGACATCCTTACTCCTTGCTCTCCCCATCCATCCATCTCGCCCGGGATCATAGACTCGGATCCGAGCCGACTATATCGGCTCTCGAATAAATACCCTTCAATATGCCGGTCTTGGACGTCTTCACCAAGCGAAAGCTTCCAAATAGAGTGGTCCTATCGTGAGTCCCCCCAGACTTTGCCTACCCCCCCCCCGGTTCCAACTCTCCTTGTCACTAACACGAGAGAAACAAAAATCTAGCTATATTTTCGATTATGTTATCATAGTGTAAGTGAATCCCATCCGCCTCGCACCCCTCTAGAGCTTGGGATAGGGTCATCCGAGCATGAGGCGTAAGTACACGGACGCAGCCTAACAAGGAGCAGAGCTTTCATTCTAATATTTTCGGCGCTTGATCTTGCCGAACCTTTCCATCAACACTTTTCGCTCAATAACGAATCCATACAATACCCATTTGCCGAACATGAGAGGATACCAGCTGTTTGGGCCGGTGTCATAGCGTGTTTATTTCCCTTGGTCTTTATTATCTTCTGGACCATGTTGATTGACGGCCTTTATTCTCACCACAAATCCCCAAATAGCCGGAGACGCATACTAGGTAACAATGGAGTATGGACTATATCGGATAGACTATGGCAAATGAATTGTGGAATATTAGGGTTGGGATTGAGTGTCGCCGGGGCCATTGTTATTACTGGCGCATTAAAAAACACTACTGGTAAACCAAGACCGGATATGCTTGCCAGGTGTAAACCTAAGGAGGGTGCCCAAAATGCTGCGGGATTCGGTCTTGCCTCATACGATATCTGCACTGGTGACAAACATATCTTGAAGGATGGTTTTAAAAGCTGGCCCTCCGGCCATGCCAGTAGTAAGTTGTTTTTCCCTTTTTGTTATCTATGCTACTTCCCTAACAAGCAATAGTTTCTTTTGCTGGTCTTGGATATCTTTCGCTTTTCCTTGCTGGAAAGCTTCATGTCTTCGATACCCGTGGTGAAGTATGGAAAGCCATGCTCGTACTCACTCCGCTTCTTGCCGCGAGTCTTGTTGCCGTGAGCCGTATCATGGATGCCCGCCATCACCCTTTCGATGTCATCACTGGCGGTATTATGGGATTCTTCGTAGCCTATGTCTCCTACCGTCAATACTTCCCTCCTCTTTCTGAAACCTGGAAGAAAGGGCGCGCCTATCCCATGCGATCCTGGGGAACCGACTCTACCGAACGGAGGCAAATGCAACTCGGAGTGTACGAAAATGACCCACCTGGAGGCGGCCTAGTAGCCGATGAAGAAGAGGGTGGAAAAATAGGCGTTTATAATCCAGGCATGATACCCATGGCCGGGGGACCAAGTGTAGGCACACCTGGTACAATCGGCAGTGGCAATGGGTCCGGGAGTAAATTTTCTGATGAGTCGGTAGCAATCCAAGCACGCAAACGGGAAGCACAAAGAATCGGAGCAGGAAGGCAGCGAAGCGACTTGGACGATTACGACGGATACTCCCCCCAAGGAGAGCATTCCAGTGGAGACGAGCCCGAGACGTACGAGCTCAGGCCAGGGCCATTAAAAACGTTTAGGGCGCCGGGGATCGCCAGAACGGATAGCCAAGAGAGCGAGGATACGAGATGGGGCGTTGGTAGGGCTACGACAGCTATTACAGGTGGTGGAGCAGGATCCCCACCCGTTCCGGGGGGATTTGAACCTATCAAACGAACCGAATCTGGTTTTGAAAGCACGGACGAAGAGAAGCCCACCCCAAAAACCAGAGATACAATGCGGAGGGTACAATTAGTAGACGGCTAGGCTAAGTTAAGTTACATCTCGTTACATTTCCTTTGTTTGGATATCTCAAGGTTGTGGGCGGAGTGCAAATGGGTCCATATCATGTTTTCATTCTCTATTACTCATTCAATTGGTTCAGGCGTATACCCTTTTTTCTGCTCTTCTCTTTTCGCATACCTTCTTTATTACGCCCTTTTTATTTGCATTTCACCCTCATTTTGCATTTCACGATAAAATTCTCCAATTTATCACCCTTCGCACTTATTCGCTACCCGCACTTTTAACGGGGGTGGATCTTGTATTTAGCTTGTGCTGTGCCTTTTCTTTTTTCCTCTCCTTTTAAATAGGGCTTGTAGGGTGGCGGAAATTAAAAAAAGTTGTGTTGGGCAGTATATACATCATTTATCTATCCTGTGGTGCGGGTGAAAATCGGGACAATCGATTCTGTCATCGTGATGCCTTCATTCCCTATCCATTTGTTTGTCCGCTTTGCCCCGCAGACGGCACGGCATATGCAGGCCGCGCTGTACGCGAGCGCAAGTCGCGAGGACCACTACCCTAGTTGGTTAGGCCAGGTTAGCGAGCCATCGTACCGTGCCGAGCAGGGCGGGAAAAGCAAAACATACAGTATGATCGGATTGATTGATCGACAGCATCCGGCATCACTCGTTTGTCATGTACTGCTCCTCCAGAACATTGATGGGTGGACAGATGGAATGCCTTGCCGTGACGCTGGTCGGCAAGTACCCGAGCGAGAGGAATTCGGGCACAGAATAGATGGAATGCGTGCATGAGGTATGATTTGATTTTCTCGGAGCTAGGTTATCCGGGACTGTCATCGTGGATTGAATGTTTGCTATGCCCGTAGCCACTATAGTCAAACGGAGGAGAGGGGGTGCGGGGGGGGGGTAGCTTGACTTACCTTAGCTTATTGTACTGCATTGTTCCGTGTTCAAGTGTGATGCTGGTATCGCACTGGCACGTAATCCCCTGGGTTATTAAACTCCCACTGTGCTATCTACCGTGCCTATGACAGCACGTCAATCAATATTCATCATAAATCACTCGTATTCAATCCTACCGCCGACCAGTCTAGAAAAACAATCTTTATAATAATTATGATATTATGACAAACGAAAAAGGAAGGGGGGAAGGGAAAACGACTTTAAGGGGAAAAACAAACAAAATTATTATTATTATCAAACAATATAAGAAAGAAAGAAAAAACCGCACGAACAGACTGCGAAGTGAGTGAGGTGGAATAAAAAATGATAACAAAAAATCTAAATACTATCCTCCTCCTCCTCCTCCTCCTCCTCCTCAGACTCCCCAACCGAGTCCCCCCCACCAACCCACCACCCCTCATACAACTCCCCGCGCAGAGGCGTGACAGTAGCACTGAGGACCTCACTCCTGCCCAGCCCCCTAAATACCCATCGCGCGCGAGCGTGCCTGCCACTCAGCGCATACCGAACCGCCAAATACCCAGCCAGGATCCCGACGGTGGGCGAGTACTTGGCCCAATTCGGGACGACAGCGTCCCAAACCTCGTCCCTGATCCAGGTGCCCACCATGAAATATATCAGCAGCATGGTAAGGTCGACAAGCGCCTGCCGCGCAAGGTAGGGAAGGTAAGGACCCACCATGCGCGAAGCGCGCGCATAAGCGCGCTGATAATATCGCAGTCTCCGCGCCACCTGTCGGAGGAAGTAGGTGTGCTTGACCAGTGCTATGGCTGCTGAGACCAGCAGGCCGAAGATGGGGGCTGAGCTGCGCCAGCTGGCCAGGAATCCGAGCCAGAAGAGGGCGCCGCAGAAGAGTACTAGGGGGGAGGAGGAGGTGGTGGTGGTGGAGTGGTAGCGTCTGTAGTGGTGGTGTCCGAACCAGTAGAGGGGTACGTCGGAGAGGATTGGCGGGATTCCGAGGGTCATTGTGAGGATGGAGTGGGCTGAGAGGAGGAAGTAGGCTGCGCTGAAGAGAATGAATTGGCAGGTGGTGGGCAGGAGGGTCAATAGTTGGGGGATGGAGTCTAGGAATGGGATCTGGTGCACTGCTCGTGTGAAGGATTGGGAGAGGGAGGTGTATGCGGGGAGGTAGCGTCTACAAGCAACGACAAATACCGATACTAGGCCTAAGGTAACGGCGTACCCGGCGCTCGCCAGGAAGGTGAGTATGTCACGGAGGATGATTCCGATGAAGGCGTAGTCCAGGTATGGACAGGGGATGTGGTGCAGTCCGTCGTTCAGCTGTCCAGACAGCCAATGCGTCCAGGGACTATCCAAGGAGATGGGGTGGTCGGCGCGGTAGGTCCAGTATGCCGCTCGGGTTAGTTCGCAGGTTGATGTAAGGGTTTTCATCGTATCGGAGGAGGAGTCGGAGGAGTCGGGAAGCCCGATTTCATCGGGGGGGAGGGATTGATTTTCTTGGCTGGAAAATACACCCGCCAGGGCGCTCTCTTTGTACCATCCTCCTACGCTCCTCCCTAGTCGTGCTGCTCCCGCCCTGGTGCGCCGCCAGAGCTCCTGACGGCTCCACTCCGTGAGGTTCCTGTCTGCTGCTGCTGGGTCGAACCGGCATTGCTGGCCTTCGCATGTGGGGGTGGGAAATCCCGGTAAGGGTATCTGGGGGAAGAGGATTGATGCGCCGGCGGTACCGAACGGGATGGGACCTAGGTCGAGGGTTCGGTTTGAGGTGTATATGTCGACGAGTTTATTCGGGTAGTAGCTAAAGTCATAGTTTGGGGCTATGATTTTTGTGACGAGGCAGAAGAGGAATAAGAAGTTTTTGAAGTATCGGTAGGGTGTGGGGTGTGGGAAGAATCTTACGGTTCGGTAGCTGGTGGGGTCGATTGCCGTGCTTGGTCGTGGCATTTCTTTTGGGGGCCTTTGGGGCTTATATGGAGGAGCAAGAAAGAAGGAAGATGGTGGGCTTTCTTCTCTCTTTTCTTCTTCTTTTGTTTTTGGTTAGTTGGTTTTCGTGGGGATATCTCTTTGCAGTTGTTGGGGTTCTATCGTCGGAGGGGTTGTCGACAAAAGTGACAATAACGAAAGCAGCCATTCCTGTTGGGACAGCGGTATATATGCCATTGTTCATCCTCTCGGTGGAATCTTGAAAGTATAAAGCATTCAAGGGCTCGGGTGGTTACAGGACATTATGTCTCACAGGGAGCGGTGGGTTTCTTCTTTCATCGGATCAATTTCGGGGACATATTGGGGTTAGCGTAGAGTGTCGTTTGCGGTAAGTTTTTCCATAACGAGTGAGAAACGGTGATCCGGCAACAAAGCAGCGATGCTAGGGATGTCTTTGTTCGGTGGTTGGGGCTAGCCATGGGAGCCTCGGTGCTAGGTTTCTCCATCGTCGCGGGTAGTTTTTGCGACTTGGGTGGTGTTTTTTCTCTCTTCCTTCACGGCCTTTATTTTGCATTTCTTGAAACCGCTTCTCCTTGCTCTCAGGCCTGTTGATCTTCCTGCTGAGGGGCTCGACTTACCCTTCCATCTCTTTGAAGTTCCACCCCTAGGTTGATGTATATAACCCCCTGGCTAGAATGGCTTCAAGATGTTGCTGTCATGACCCCGAACATCGGAGGGGTCCTCTCCCTGAGGTGTCCAGGAGCCTTGTCTCTTGGCCAGAGCTGTGGGGGAATAGTGTTGTACCTGCAGACTAACAACTTATTCGCGGAACCTCCCCAATCGGCCAGACACACCTATAAAAGGTGAACAAACCAATGGTGAGCCCAAAAATGCGAGCTCCGGCCCCCCCCATTTTCTAATAGAACACAGTGGGGGCTCTATTCCGACCTGGTCGGCGGTGTCACTGGAGTATGTCCTAGACCTAGGACACTCCCGAGGGGGCAGCACGTTGTCTTCTGCTCGGGTTACTCATTCACAGCATCCGTCTATGGTGAGCTATTGCATTCACCAATATCTCCCAGGTCTCCACACAAGACCTGCTGGCCCACTCTTTACCCACCCCAAGCTGGACCAGATCTGTCAGCCTCCTACTAACGTATTCCCTTCCCCTTCCAATCTAGGAGAGCTGGATGGAACCCCGGCTGCGAGTGCGCTGTTGGCCTGAATGTGATTGAGTGTCTGGTTCAATTGGTGTGATAGAGTAGGAGTGTGTCAATGATATGAGCTATCAGAGCCAATGCGGGCCATCACGGGCATGATGTGGATTTCTGCTCTCCTTTATTCACCCAAGTTCCTGGTGGCCACCCTGAGCCCGGAGCGCGAAATAGTCCCCCGAGATCCACGAAAACACAAGGGCAGGCAAATAGCGAGGCTATGCCCCGTCGTGCACATTGTGCTACTGGAGGGATAGCAACAGTTCGGCTCGGTGGACGGTGGTTGTAGAAATATTTTTATCGCGAACTGGGAGCTTAGTTAACTTCGCGCAGAGATAACGTAGCAATAGAAAGAGAAACAACTGAGAAAGGCTAGCCCAGCCAAAATAGTTCCCAAACCTCCTGGCGCTGGGCCAAGAGTTTGGCTTTTGCCGTCCTAACTCCTTGCATAGGCTTAGGTTACTATACTCGTAGTCAATCCTCACTCTACTCACCGGCGGTCTTCTGGCAGTGCCATGTCCTCTAGCAGGAGGTAGGGGGAATATACATCCATGTTATCCTTAGCGTAGATGTCTGGGGGTACGGGTAATCTGCACAATGAGTAGTCTTTCTAACCCTCAAAACTACTAGTCCATAGGCCGCCCTTGCAGGCTACCCGCTCATATCGTACAGAGTATATCATACCAGTACTACCTCGCTTTACTAAGAAAAAAAGCTATGTATACAAGCAACAGCTGCCTTCCCAAGGTAAAAGAAACTTTTTTTTTCTCTCTGACTTTTATATAATTCTAATTCTATTTTTTAATTTTTTTTAATTTTTTTTGATAATTCTTTCTTTGCCAACCCCCCTCCCATTTGCTTCTGCTACCCGCCGATCGCCAACCTTTAAGGCCTAGAGTCGGATTCTACCACCTCGTAGCAGGATCGTTAAACCCCACAGCCCTATTGATGAGGGCTAAGTTCTTCAATCTCCCAGTCCCCATAGGGCAGGATTGTTTTAATTCTCCTGCCCTACATGACGGATCGTTCAATAATAACTGATTGTCAGCGTGGATTGAACTCCTGGGCTCCCGCTAATTGCGACAGGAGTGTTAACCACTGCGCCAGCTAGGTATTTCATAAAAGGTAAACTTGGGAACTAATATTTATCCTACCGGAAGCCCGAATTTGGGATTTTAATGGGTGGGTAGAGTGTCTCTTCCCAAGTTGCTGGTAGATTTCAACGGAGGTGTTTCTTACGGAGGTGTTTCTTACTCCTTAGGTGCCTAATGAGAGATTCTCCGTGGTTTAAAACAGAATCAGTGCTTTGTGCGCTTGTTACTCTCATAAGATACGATAAGAAATCCGAGATCATCTCTCGCTTTAATCCCGAAATCCCGAAATCCATCGAGATCAGTGGAATAGAGCTCGATGATAGCCGGTGATGGCTTGGGAGCCGGAATTCAAGCGGTGCGCTAACGGATATCCCGCAAATGACTAGTCAAGGGTGTAGGTGGGGTCCGGCGGGTCTAAAGGCCCGCAGGAGATAAGTTGGGACTAAATTGTGTAGATGGTTTTCTTGATCGGCGTGCTAACATGTCTGTACGTTCTAAACTATTTTCTTGTTCACAGTTCTGGTATCAAAATTGGGAAGAAAGCTTCTCCGTCCCGCTCGTATTTCAGGATTAAAGAGACAGTCATAATTCGTCAATGAAATTCCGTTCCCTCAACACAATCCCGCCAGGTTCAGCCTAGGCCAAGTCGCTTCTATAGGTTCATCAAGATTCATCCACCACTAGAACCTTCTAAAAACCCCTGCCTTTGCTAGACTCACCCAGGCCCAGTCGGGTGGTGGGCAAAAAAACACAAAACTAAACCGGATACAAGGATAAGGGGGAAAAACAATATGTGTTCGATCCATGCATCTTGATTCATAGGGGTATCCAGGATTTCGGGGCTAGTGATAGCGGCGGGTGGGCAAGAGCTCTGTTCGATCCATGCATCTTGATTCATAGGGGTATCCAGGATCTCGAAGCCAGTGCTAGAGGTGAGGGGGAAGTAAGAGTTCTGTTCGCTCAATGGCTCCATTTGCTCTTTAATTTGTTTGCACCGTTTAGGTCGATTATCCGAATGCTGACGCAGGTTGTCTAAGCGATTGAACCCGGTTCCACAAATCGGACATATCCATGACTTCTTCGGGTGGTGGATAGAGGCCATGTCATGGTGACGTCGTTGGTCAGTCTTCCGAACAAAGCATTTTCCACAGCCAAGTTGACAGGGGAAGCGCTTCGGCTCAGGCCCGGGCCCATGCTCTTCAGTTCTCGATCTGTTTATTTTACAATTAGTCACAAGAAATCAACTACTTGAAGTGCAGGGGGCCTTCTGCTGCTCCTTCTCAGCTTTTAGCATACAACGCCCTATGCTATGGTTTGTTGTCACTCGGGAAGCTAACCTGTTGGGAGAGCGTGAAAGAGTCGGACGCATGAAGTCTCCTACACTTTCGACTCGATGATCTTGGATGCCCCAGTGCCACGACCTGGGATCTAGTGGGGATAGCCAGCTAGGTCGGTCATCAACAACAGTAACGTTATTCGACACGTTAATAGTGTAGCTCGTGTTGAAAGAGTTGGTATTATGACTTAAAGATTGCGACATTTCCTTTTCCGCAGCTTAGGATATTTGTGATGAAGGATGGTGTTAGTCGAGTGCTGGAATTTTGGGGGGCTGGTCATTCAATATATTTATTTAAACTGAAGAGGAGCGGGGTCCGCCTGGAGGCTAGGAACAGTGGGAGTTTGTCTTTCCTTTGTTAGCACGGGAGTGAGCAAAGGAAAGGAGGGACATACATGGGAGAGACTAGATATGGAGGGATAAGAGGACTTTGCTGTGGTTGATATATCCTCCCGTCTTTGCCGTTAGTTACTTGATGTGGTGAGATTGAGAGAGACGTTATTGAACGAAGAGAACTTACCCACAGCCTCGCTCCTGGGCTGTGCAATCGTGTTTTCACTCTTGGCATTCCTTTTGCTTGTTTTCACCACCGATCACACGCCTAAGCCAACTCTGCCCTCTACCGGTACTTGTAGAGGCGATATATACCTAATAGAGTGGAGTCTCGCTAACCCTCAAAACCATTAGACTGCCTTTGCAGGTTACCCGCTTATATAATCTCTCACTTTAACCCGAAATCCCCTAAACCTGCCAAGCTCAATATAAGCTATTAGGCCGAGAATACACGTGCGTTATGCAGCTCGGGCCAGTTTCAGGTACGAGTAGACGTTCGTTACTTTATTGTCAGACGGACTAGGATCATCCACGATACTGCAGCACTTATAGAGCGCCTTTCCCGGCTTTTATCGACCCATACCGTACTTGCGAAAACTGGAGTAATCGCGAACGGCGCCAGAATTTCCAGAACCCCCCCCCCCTTTGGATTGAGGTGAGAAAACGGCGAAAGCCCTTTAGCCTTTAGTTGAGACAGCAAAAACAATACACAAACACTTTAAGTTACCGGGAGAAGTGACTCCAATGTCCTAGAGAGGTTAGCATCAATTATTCCCGCCCTTACGGTATCCCTGTAGTTCAAACTCGGTCGAATCAGCGAGAGCGCGGAGATTTGACATGAGGCTAGGTATCCTGTATAGTACTTGTATCTCGCATAAGGTACCTGGAAATGAGAAGGGGTTTTTCGTTAGCTGGAAGTATTTTCAGATGATACCCATTGCCTGATACAAGCACCCTAAAGTTACTAGTAATATCCCTAACTTTTCTATGCCTGCTAGAGCTGAAATATCACAAGCTCGGGGACGATTTGCTTCAAGTCCTCGCCCCCGAGATTTATATACCATCGAGCTCTCCCCATTGAGGGTAGCCTCCATTGAAGAAACTGCTGGCGTGCTCACTGCATCCAGTCTCTAAACTTTTCATTAATTCAAACCGGGGAGAGCAAATTCCGTGATATCCCAACCACCCCCTATCAACACACCCTGTTTTCCATTCCCTCAATCAGAGTAATGAATACCCAAGCTATAAAGAAGTAGCCCCTCCCGCCTTAAATCGCCCACAGAGCAGTGTGCATCCTTCGTCGATTCTTAAAGTGTGTGGGGTAAAAAGAGAACTTTCGATAATGCTGTTCAAGAAAGGAATCCTCTCGTTCCTTGCTTGTGTAGTGGGGGTATTGGGGGTTCCGCATCGCAATCGGGCTACAGCTTCCGTATTCTTGCTAGCTGGTGATTCGACGACGGCGACGCAGGCTGCGAATGGCGGTGGTAAGTTTCACTCTCCCCGAGTCCTACTCTGGCGCTGCGCTATTTTAGTGATAAAAGAGCGGATTCATGTTAATTGATTGATATGTGTAGGTTGGGGAGACGGCTTCAAAAACTTCACCCTAACTTCACCCTCGTTCGCGGTCAACTACGGACACAACGGGGCAACGACGTCATCATTCATTGAGGGCGGTGACTGGGCGATGGTATTGTCAAATGCTTCGCAGCATTCTACTACTAAGACTGTTTATGTTACCGTTCAAGTAACGCCCCCCATCCCGAGAGTGAGTTAGAGGACACCAAAGAAGCTAAGGACACCAGTTCGGCCACAATGACCAAAAACTCACCGACTATGTCGAGACCTACAAAGCCAACCTTCGCCGCATGATCTCCGATGTTAAAGCCCATAATGCCATTCCCGTATCCGCACCTCCCCACCCCCTCCCCCCATTACAGCTAGCTGACTCCGCCAGATAATCGTAACCCCCATCTCCCGCCGCAAGTACAACTCCGACGGCACCATTAAGGACTCACTAGGAGACTGGGCCGGGTATGCCATCTCAGTTGCGAAAGAGGACGGAACAATGTACATCGACCTCTGGAAGAGCTCCGTTGAGTACCTGGAGAAGATCGGAGAAGCCGCAGCGCGCAAACTCGATCTTAAGAATGGAGATAGCACGCACTTGAACGCCAAGGGCAGTATCGTGTTTGGCAGGATGGTTATGGACTTACTGAGCGAGAAGAGTGCCGCTATTAAGGCTGTGGCGAAGGAAGACGAGAAGTTGAGTGCGGATATTAAAGCGGGTGTGCCTAGTTATTAGTTGGAAGGGAAGGAGCAGCAGCCTTAAATACATGGTCAATATCCACTATCCGCATCTCGGGAGTTGTATTGTACCGGTACCGTACGCACACATTGGTCGTAATTCATGCCGTGACCACTTACCTATCCGACAGTATGGCGCAAGAAACCAGAGAGTAGGAAGTGTGCAACCCCCCCTCGAAGCGGGGTGGCTTGCGCGCAGATGTTAGATCTATCGTGGTTCCAAACTTCGGGATAGTCCAGTTGACTACCATCAACCAATCGAAGGAACTGAAGCGACGGGGTTACACATTTGCCCTCCTGGGCTTTTGACATTATAAAATAGATGGCATCATGGGGCTGTAGGGGGGCCGAAGTTCTTGACACGCCAATAATATACCGCTCTACATCCCAACCAAGAAAATAACTTTCAAGTTACTAACCTAAATGTGGCTCCCGGTATACAGCGTGTACCAACCCGAGAAAACGGACACCACAAACCTCTTATTGCGAAGAAGGTAAGCCGCGTACTAGTTACTGCACAATGCCGAGGACTTCTAGCCACCGTGCGGCAGTGGACGACTCCCCTTAGCATAAACCTCTAAATCCCTAAATCCCATTCACTAATAACGCAGCAGACGTAATCCAAGCATCTTCACCCTTACAAATCCAACTAATTATTCTTAAGCATTGGGGGTAATCTCTGACGGTAGTGTTTTCGTCATGCGGTGCAGTACAGTCAGCCGAAATCTAGAGAATTTGTGCTCAAAATAGGAGGAGGGGTCATGTAGTATCATCCATCAAGAAATTCTTGACATAGCCTTATCACTTCCAAGGACCCAAGAACCGTCCACTCTCAGTAATCCTTCCTTCTTGCCTTTTCATTTTTGTTGAGTCCTTCAATTGTTCAAGAGTATAGCTTCGGTTATAAAACAGATAGAATAGCATAAAAAGTTCAGTAATCCTCCTTATTAATACAGCACAATTTACTAGAGAGGGCACTCCAAGCGCAGCTTAACGCAACATTATCGACACCCAAGACACTATTTCCTCCTTGTAGTACTGTATGAGTAATACTCCAAAAGCCATTCCGCAACTAAAATCCTAGCCCATATTATTCGGCAATCGCTCCACCCCGCCACAATTCTCTGCCCAATTCTAGATACACTCCCGTTTGAAAAGTTCTCGTAACCACACTGGTACATTTATGTAATTGTGGCTGGCAATAGTATGTTGGCCCCAGCCAAGCATCAGCCACAAATACATGAATGTACCAGTGTGGTTACGAGGACTTTTCAAACGTGAGTGTATTATACAAATGCGCGCTGTCCGAGCCGAGCAAGAAACGGTAGAGTTAGAAAGGGGAAAAAACACATGATCTTGCTCGCCTCATCGGCTTTAATGCCATACACTTTACTAGTCCTACAGGGTGCTAGCAGCAATACCTTAAGCAAGACTAGCCTCCTAGAGTCAAGCATAGCGTCTCTACCTTAAGCATCTCACCACTCAAAAGACACCGCATCAAAAGTTGGACAATAAGTTAATTGGCTGTGCCAAGTTGTAGTAGAAAGCCCAGGTTTTGGTCGTTGTTTGTACTATGGTCAGTGCTGCGCGGTGGTGAAAAGATCTATTGTAGAGTTTCGCACGGCGGCCCGACTAATCCATGGATTTAACATTAACATTGGCCCTCCACGGGATCCGTCCCCCAATCACGCACCATACCCTGGCTACCTACCTGCCTACCCGGGCACTCGTATCATACATGCAGTGCGTACTCCAACTTCCCATCCTGGTTGGACGCGTGATTACCCGTGATTCTAGTCGCTAACCGAGTGCGGGAGGTACTACTATAAATTAAGTAAAGGCCAAGGCTAACCCCTTCCAATCCCCGTTTCACAATCCGGGCTCTTATTGCTCCCGGCTAGGAGCCGAGTTCTAGGATTGCCCTGTTTTTTTTGTTTTTATTTATTTATTAAACCTAATCCATCGGTACTGCACCCGTAGTGCTTCTTTCAAGTCCCGGTACGTATGCCCGATGCCGGTATGCAGAGTTCTAAAGTACTTGTATGATAGCAGTAGGATTGCGGATACGGTGGGTATAATTTCTCTAGTCAAACCCCGTGGTACTAGTCAGTACAACCCCATATTATCATCCTACCTCCGCCCGCCCGTCTATTCGCTCATCCAGTATAAGGAACGACGTAGCAGCTATAGTTATTATAAGATAGTGTCTTCCCCTAGATGCCTTCCCAGCCTTCCAAAAAAAATACTCCCTCCTATCCTAAGCACCGAAGAGTTATTTGAAGAATCCCGACACTGCACTCACGCGGTATGCACACTCCTTCGACCAAATTCTATATTAATGTATCCCTCTCCCTTTCCCTCTTTCTTTCCATGCCACTTGTCCGCCCACGGTATCAGGCACAAGAGGAGCGGAGAAGAAAAAACAAAAAACAAAACGCCATGATCAGAACGCCAAAGACTAAATGCCATGCTCCCCTCCCCCTCGGACAAAAGAAATCGGAATTAGATAATATATGAAGATGGGAGAACGGTCATCCAAGCCATAACGTACATTGGAACTAAAAAGCCACCTCCTCGAAGATGAGAGAATAAAATAAAAATATCATGAGTTAGAGAATCAAAACTAGAACGTGCCTCATATAATAGAAGGATAACAAAACATTAACTCTTGCTCCCTCTCGCGAGTGTAGGGGCCGGCCACGTTGGGAAGCCGTCCTTATCCCGCTCAGTCCATATCTGCGTTCCGAGGAAATCCCCGCGCCACGGCGAGCGTGTGACTTTGGAGCGGTTGCAAGATTCCAAAGGGTTGACGTCTATCTTTTGAGTAACTTCCGTGCGCGTCTGCTTGGATTATCATTATTAGCTTACGTTCTACCCAACGGCAAAAAGGTGACAAGATACCTCAATAACAGAATCAAGCCCATCACTCCCATCATTCCTTGTCAACGAACCAACGCTATCCTGGCCGGTGACGGGCATCCTCCGTCGCCGCGAATTCACCGGGAGATTGTAATTGTCACAACTAGGCTTTTTCGCCCTCCGCCGGAGGAGCGAGTTTAGGACAGGTGCGTTGGCGACTATGCAGGCTGCCAGGCACTCTATCGATGCCCACTGTTTTAAATGAAAGGTGAATTAATATGTGACTCGGCGGGATTTCGGGGCGAGATGGTAGCAGGCTGTTACAAACCAATGTCCGGGCTTTCTGTACAGATTTGTCGCTTATAATCACGGGCATGCGGATAATCGTTATGCAGACGACAAAGAGACCGACGCTGAAGAGGAGGAATAGCTGGAGTTTCCTGTAGTCTGTTAGTATCTCTTCTATCTCCGAGGATATCTCTAGAGAGCGGTACCTTATGGACGGGAGACCAGATTTAATGACCAAGGGTAAAGGAATGAGAATAAGGACTACATCAGTAGAAATATTAAAAGAGCCCATTGTCACAAGCTGCGCAATAGCCTGTACGCAATCTGGATATTCGGTCAGCATAATTTCCCACAATTGAGTCGGGGGAGGCTCACGTCCTGGATCAGGTGTCATCTGCCCTAAGGGTCTCGAAAAAATCATGTTAGCATATGACTATCGTGAGACCTGATCTCAAACGGGCTCTAGGAGCTGGGTAGTTTCTCACAATATCTATATCAACATCAGTAAGATTTTAGACAGTAGCGTAAAAAATAAACACTCACACTGGGAACGGCCGACATTCAAACAGGGTGGCAAAAATGACCGCTACATAGGTCAAGAAAACCGCAACGTAGGTAATATCAATCAAAAGTGCATACGGCTTCGAACGCGCTGTCAAACGTTCATAGAAACCCAGCACACAAACCTTCATGCACCAAACACTACCCTCTCCGTCAGTAAACCCAACATTTAAGTCGACAGAAATAGAGAGAAAGTAAAAAAAGACCCACAATCCAGCGTAAAATATCCTCGCGGCAAGGATCATCTTGCTCCCCGTAGTTCTCTGCCTTATTTCGGCCTCGCTCATACCCTCAACGGGAGATTCCTTTCTGTCGATATTATTTGTTCCATAGGCCAGCACAACATGGACAACGCCCAGCCTGACGATCAAAGGAACCAACGAGATTCCCATCCATACATCGTCCGCGCGCATTCCCTCCCTTCGATGGTACCGCAATCCAAGCCGCATGAATATCAGGACCAATGCCAGAATCGTGCATACATATGTTGCGGCGAGTGTGCTCGTATCCAGTTCTGGCATCTTGTGGCTTCTCTTTTTTGGAGGAGAATGCTAGTAGACAGTAGTTCGTACCCATATGCGGGTCGAAAGGCCGCCAATTGAATTAAACAAAGGAGTGATTTTTGAAAATTTGACGAGAATGATATACAACTTTAGGCTTGTTGCAAAAGTAGGTAGGAATGCGCCAGATACTGAGAGCTCGGATGTTAGCTACAAACTCTATTGCAAACAGTAGTTGCAGTAATAGTAGCTGTAGTAGTGGTGGCGATTACGCGGTGGAATACGGGTGCTCACTTGCATTGCTTCCTTCCTACTACTCCGGGACCGGGAGGTTATCCGACGCCCCCCAAGCGGAGGGAGTAGACCTTATTTAGTTAAGAATGGAATGAGAAAGGCAAGTGGACGTGTAGCGGAGATCAGAGGGAGCGAGCAAGCGCATATGATCTATATGATCTAGTCCTGGGTAAAATAAAAATAAAAATAAAAATAAAAAACCGCAACTCTGGCTACACTGCCTCGAGGAGGGAGAGAAAGAAGAAAGTCAAGTTTGAGGAGAGAGAGAGTAGAGAAGAAAAAAGTAAGAGCTAGCAAACCAGCGTCAGAGCTACCACTTGTGATATCTTTTAGCAAATGTAGCGGCCCGAAGGCATAGGAAGTGTCCGGTTTTACCCAAGGGGGGTAGGGCGGGGAGTGGTTGAGGATATGCCTTTCTTCAAGTACTAGCAGTACGGTAGCGTTCAAGCCGTTCTTTAGAGAGTGTAGTTTAATATTCTGAGACATGAGGGAAGAGTTAGGACCTGTATCATATTTTTTTTCCACCCCCGATCTTCCAACGCATGGCTAGATCCCAGAGAGGTTTAGTGTGGGTTTGGTCAAGAGGGGCAAGGTGTGCTAGTGGTGAAGATGGTAGGCTAAGGAATGGTAAAGCAAAACAAAGTATTCCGTGTGGAGGAAGGAGAGGGTCATCAAGCAATCCAACCAGGTGTGTGGCTGGAAGAGACACAATCCTTGCGCCCTTCCTCCCTTCTTTAATACTCGTACAGTAGCAAGTTCCGAGCACCAATGTTAAAGTGGACGGTCTCTAAAACAACTGCAAGAATGTAAGCGTGCCATTTTCTTTTTAATCAGAGCCACTCAGCCCCAGGATCGAGAAAGCCTTCTTCGAATGCTACTGTACATTTCGACCGAATCTGCTAGATTCGTATGCAAATAAGGCGTTACACACGCTGAAGTCCTTCAACCTAAATAACTTGCACCGAGGTTTCTCAACAGCGAGCTGAACGCCTCTGTAGTGTTCTATTGATTTTCCATGGAAGGGAGGAAGGAGGGGTAATGCAGGCTGGAGGTGATGGTGGTTGTACAGGGCGCACTGGCACAGGTCGTACGAGTACATTCGTGGGGTAAAGGGAAGGAGGGATGAAGGGTCTTCAAGGATGGGGTCGTCAGTACCGTACAAGGGAACAACGCAATAATGCTACAAGATTTCCTCTAATAGTTTCGAGATGTATTATAGATCTTTAGAAGCTGTCGGCCATCTGTAGTCAATCCGCCCTTGAATACTATGGGTGCAGTACTGGTAATCCTCTCTCTTGCCCATGCGAACAAAACCACTTTCAGAAGCGAGATGGCGCTGTTGAGTCCCAAAGAACCGCTGCAACGCTCTGTCCGCTTCATGGGCCTTCCGTGTAACTACAGAATTGCAACCACGCAGACGTTATTTACCTTGCAGGAAGCTACTTGTATCCTTCCCCGCACAACACGCATCCTCATCTAATATTAATTTGCGCTCTCCTTCGCCGAGGCTCGTCCAGGGGGCATACGATAACATGCCGGGTTGCGAAAGCCTTGTGTAGGGATATAATAATTACTAGTCACAAATCCCCACTTATTTACCAGTACCTGTACTTACCCAACCTATCCCTACCAATTGTCCATAACGTGCAGCCACTCTGCTAACTCGGGTCACAGTTCCCGGATCTACAGAGGGCTCTTCATATCTGGCTAGCAACATTACCGGAACAACTAACGGCCTCACTCTCACATCGGGCAATCATAAAAAATAAAAATAAAAGCGACTACGGTACAGCCCCATTCCAAAAGTTCTCGCACCCTGGCTGGTACCGTGACAAATTTCCATACCAGATGTATTATAGCCCTTCTTGTCACAGTACCAGCCAGGGCGCGAGAACTTTTGGAACGAGGCTGTACTCGAGTACCAGTACCTCCAAGTGATCACTGAAAACAGACATTACGCCTTTACTTTCTTCTCGATCGTGCTTGTCCCAGGCGAAGAAGTACCCAAAAAATCTGGCGCAATCCACTATCTCCTCTAGACCTGAAATCTCCGTCAATCCCTGTTTCAGTCCGGAAATGGTTTAGTTTGGCAGGTTAACAGAATTACGAATCCCGGGTCAGCGAGATCCAACACACTCAGCACATAGGCTTCGCCATGTGTGGAAAACACTACTCCTTCGTACTCGAGCAGGCATTTCTTGTCTTTAAACATGGAGATTAGGGGTCTGGTGGAGATAGTGGATTACACGAGATTTTGCGGTGTCTGAGAACAGGGGTTGAGAACTTCTAGGCACTCAGATACGCATCATTTGCGATATATTTTGTGAATCCCTGTTTTCGGATACTTCTCACCCGGAACAGGGAAGTCCTCCCCACCTATAATACGAGTTTACGAAGTGCCATATCCATTCTAGAACGGTTCCGTGGTTGTGCCGTACGCACACATCACCGGTACTCACCCGCTGGTGATAACTAATCCCTCACATCCCCCAGGGATCGAAGATCTTCCAGACAGCCATGTGCATATCTGGAAGGATATCATAGCCGTTTCAAAACGAACCTTTTTTTCTTGCTTTTCCCATTCTATAATATCCTCCGCTTCCATAGCTACGGCACATAGCGGTGGATATTCGAGTCCTTCCTTCACTGGGCTCGGCGGGACTGAATGAGTAACGAATAGCAATTGCTAACAAGCAATTTCCTGTTACCCTTCTTTGAGTTCATGCCCGTGGTAGTATTTAACTACTAGTGGAGACTTAGATTAGTATTACTATAATTTATTTTAATGTTGATTTGGAAAATTCATTTTGTTGCCTGTCAAATACCGCTGTTAGCCATCTAGTCTTCTCGGTGGAAACGGTGGTCCGGCATTGGTACCGTGCTTTCTTTATTTTTTTCATATCGTACCGAACGGAACACATTACCCGCCGTCATCAGATGCCGGGGGAGGTCCGTAGCCGGGGCACTTGGGGAAGAAATTGTTGTCCGTCTCCAACCGTCAAATGACCTTCAACTACCACTCCTATGAGAATTAAGGCTCTATCAGACGATGAGTAGATAATCCTCCACATATTATAGAGATAAAACAGGAACATCTCAAGTTTTCAGAGAGATATTGGAGTTTAGAAGGAGGTGAGGATTTCGCCAAGCTAGGACTTGCTAACTGCCATTAACTTCCTTGGCAAAGCCTTCTAACAGACATTTGGCCTCCAAAATGGCAACTATTAGCAAAACCAACATGCTGTTACTAAGCTAGAATGAATGTCTTGTGGCACGGTGGCAGATGCAGGTGTGCTGCCATATCTTAGCGAAGAGCATAAATTTTACGTACGATACTCTGCGGTGGTTTGCGATGCGATACGGGTATCATACTATGAAGTGGAAAGCTCTCGCCCACCGTACCCGCATCTCCATTGCCGGCGCACCCGACCAGCAATGCTTTCCACAAACTCCCGATGTCTTTCTTTCCCTCCACATTCCCTCAACATCTATACAAAGCCTCCCTCCCTACTACCTCTTTACAGCGGGCAAGAATCGGACTCATGGACCACCAATACGAGACAACCTTAGCTCCCGCATGGCTGCCTTCCTTTCCCTTTCGATGGATACCGGTATCCGCGCTTCTGGCCTGGCTGTTATCCCTTTGGCCTTCCGAGATCGAATTCGTCGTCCGGCGCGCTCAGGCTGGACTCGGCAACACTTGGCTGAGGCTTAGTTAGAAAACTAGTGCTCAAATGACCCGGCACTCTTAGCGAGCTCAATTATTCCCAGAGAATCACAATACTCAAATCATTCCAGGATAGGCTTAGCGTGCCTAACAACGAATTTGACATACCGTAAAACCCGAAATAATTGAGAATCGCTGGGGCGTTGGAGTCGCCTCTCCAGTACAGTAAGGTCTGTGTCTCAAGTGAGGGCTGAAGGAGGATCTTCTCAATGTGTTTTGTCCCCTAATCCAAAGCCGGAAATTCTGGACGTCCTGGCGTCATTCTCAACTATTTCGGTTCTTGCGGTATCGGTACTCAGACCTCCCGAGGGATCCCGGTAGCTGTGCTACCGTACCTTGCGGGACCGATGTTTATTGAAAGGAAAACATGTGAGGAAGAGAGAAAGATATCTCACGGACCCAAATCTATGTCTTTGGGCTTACATCATAAAGTACGGTATCACTCGAATACCGTATGCACGGGCGGGTCGGCGAACGTGCCGGCGTGAGTTGCGATGCCGGTTTGCGCGCCGTGTGAGCATGAATGATGGGACAATGTGCTAGACACCGTGCTGTGAAACCTGGTGAAGCCGGGACCAGGACGTGTTACCTTCGGGCCAGCCGGACAGCAGCTCGGCACAGGGTTTGGCCGAATGATGTCTTATGAAGATCCTTCACCAGCAAAGCCCCTGCAGGCTCAACCACCTCAATACGAGTAAAACCTGTTCTTCTTCGGCTTGATATTATGTGAGAGTGGCTTAATGTTTTTTCTGGAGGTGTACCAGGTCTGGTAGTGATTATCCTCTTTTTTTCTCTTCTTTTTTTGAGGGAGTGTCAAAACCACTGAGTGCAGCGCCAGCAGATAGTGATGGCTGGTGGCGTAAGAAAAAAGTCGTGAATCGGTGGAAAAAATCAATCCAAAATCCAAGCCATTCACCAATGATAACGTACTCATTATCTCTAGCATAACAACTCCCTGTGATAATGATGTCCCTCATTCTCTCCAATGTCTTACCGGCAGCTTTCCACCTCAATTCCTTTATACCCCTTGATATCAAGCTCCTTATCCCTGCTCTCATCTGCGTGTAAAGATAATCCAAAATTTCCAAAACCCTTCTTTATGAGATGTTTCTTCCCTACATGAAACTCATACCAAGTATCTCAAAAACGGTTCGATGTCAAACTCCTCCGACTAACTGACTATCCCCTAACCCCTCCTGCTTCTTCAGAATCCAGAATAGACCTGTCCGTCAACTCTCTAATCATTTCTCTCTACAACCTTATTGATAGAACTCATAGTGGCTGTGCCAGTAGAAGTGCCTCCGTACGAGACGAGGGCAGTTAACCAGCACAGTAGCCCCCCTCCTTTGCTGGAACATCTCCCTGCGCACTAGTGCTTGCGCGTTGCGAGAGAGCCCGGAAATATCGGCGTTTCCTAAACCTAAATAGGGCCAAGATTTCCCGGTGCCTTTTCAGGACTCAAGTACCGGTGGCGGGCGGCAGGCCGGTGTACTGTACCCGGTATAGTACCACATGTGCAGTATGTATGAAATCTTAACCCCCCCCCCCGCATTGTCCCGCATGCTTCCTTCCGGTTCCTTCTCAGTGTTCCCTTCCTTCCCTTCTATCCTCGCTCTAAGAGGGAGCGTTCTTCCGTGGAACAACCCATTCCACCATACAGTAATCTGGGGGGGCGAAGCAAGAAAGGAATTCCCCACAAACTGCAAGTATCCGTAAGCAGCCTCCTCTCCCGTTCGCCCGGCTAAAGGAACCTCGGCTAGTTACTTTGTAATCTTATAGTGCTGCATAGTTTATCTAATGGTATGCAATCAATCTGTGATCTAGTCATCTGAGCAGTCTACTGGTTCTGTGGCAAGGCTGTAAGAGGAGACCTATTGAAATCTCTGATTTTTTTAATTCACATATTTCTTTATAAAATACATCAAAATCTACTGAGGTATCGTGGTGTCTTTTTGCTCCAAAGAATAGTATATACTTTACACTATCATTTCGAGTCCCTTTCCCTTAGCTTCCTCAAGTCGACGCAGTCGAGCACTAAAGAATGTTCGGCAAGCCACCTTTACTAAATGAAGGTCGGGGGTGGCTAATGCCCTGGTATATATCCTCGGGACGGACAGATATGGAGCACTACAAGGGATACAGAGCAGGTTCTAATTAAAAACACGCTTATAATATAAGAGCCACAGCGATTGATATCGTTGACTGACTTTTTTCGATTGAAAACTCCCTATCTAAGAAAAATCACACTTAAAATTCGAAGGGGAGAGGTGATTCTTGGCCAGTTCCGATGGTCTAATTGGCTAAGGAACTGGTCCGTACTAATTTGAAGCGGGGACCATCGCAAGTTCGAATCCCCGCCAAGTGGAGTAGTCGGGCATTAAAAATGCCTGGCGAACCACTTTTGTTTTGCTGGATGAGGGTTACGAACTTGAGTGGGTAATGCCCTAATGTCCATCTTGGGGACAGACAGAGGTGTTATACAGAGCGCTATAACTTAAATAATATTATATATTATTACTGTCACCACTCACTTTATTGAGAATTAACCTTCTGTATGGATTACTGGTTCTCTCCTTTCTTTCTTTCACAAACTTTCACAACTTACCTTAGTGTTTGGTAAAACGAACATCTTAAACGTCACCGTGCTAAACGACCCCCAAGAAGCTGGTCAACCTCACCAACTGACCAACCTTTATCCCATAATATAAACCTCACTACTTAACAAACTTCTATCCCAACTTTTCCCAATACCTGCGAAATCCCACCTTTTCCAATCTGGCCATTGCCAAGATAAACAAGCCCGTCCCCTCTAGAAGATAGCAACCCCGAATCCTTGATTGGGAAATTCCCTTCTTGCAACTTGATCATTGCCACTTGTTTTCTGCCAGGAAAGATACTTTTATTCCGTGATTCTTGTTGATTCTTTTCCATTTTTTTATAAAAGGCATAACTTAGTAGCCAGGGTAGAAGAACATCTAGGAAAAGTCTAGTTGTCTTCGAGTGACCAAAAAATATAATATACGTGCCTTATGGTGGAATATTGGGCAGGCATCATGGCAGAATTTCTTGTCCACCCCTTGTGGAGACTACGACAGTTTCTTAACTAGATGCTGGTGTATCGTCACAGCTCGCATTAGGTATAGTGCTCGGGATTCGCCTGGGATAGCAGGCTTTTGGTGGGGGGGCTGCGCCTCTCACTCGCAACCGCAGTGGCCAGCTATGTGGTGGGAGAGTTTCTAAAGCCCGGTAAGTTACACCTGAACTTGAAACTCACGATAGCATCACTGACGGCAGTATTTGTGGTTTCCATCAGATGACGGTTTTGTAGTGTAGGATACTGGGGCTGTATTGGTTTATAGATGTAACTAGGTTTATTCTTCAGGCTGTCTTAGGTGTTTTCGTGGGCGGCTAGTGCAATATGTACTACGCTGCACACCAAGCATAAGGGCTCATGCAGCGTGAACATTCTGCGAGATTAGAGTGATCTCGGTAATATCGTAGGAGTAAAGGGCCTTGGAGCACTTGCCAGTCACTGGTTGGAAGTACCTCGAGGGGTAATTTGGGCTAGCCTTCATTTTATCGTGAGACTCTCGAGTTCCCAAACAAAGCACACTAGGCAAATTAGGCAGCGGTTTACGTCGGTTGTGCTCTGTTGGGCTATTGGCTTGATAGTTTCTGTCTGAGGGATGGAGGCGGTTAGGAATGCTGAGTTGTGTAATACTTGAGCTACCGTGTAGCTGTAACTTTTATGATAGAGGAGGGAGGGAGGGAGGGAGGGTTGATTATCGAAAGCAGAATACACCCAATAACATAATATTTTCGAGACGGGTACTGGCATATGATGTAGGTTAATGGGTACCACCGACGGTAGTTGGCGGGTGCGTGCCAGCTTGTGTAGTAGTAGTACCGATACAATAGAAGATGGTGTCGTGGAGACGAAGTTCGTCCGACACGGGAGGGCGCGGGTTGCTGACTTGGGATTTCTCTGCCCCGTCGCGGTTGGGTTTTTCTAGAGCTTTTGGGTGTTTGTGTTCTTTCTATTTGAGTCCCCCGTAGAGGATCGCCTTGATCATATTATATGGTTCGTGCCACTGAGTGACGCGTTGTGGTAAGCACTGGTAAATAGATCACGAAAACAAGTGTGGTTCCAAAAACAGTTAATACAGTATCATAACATTATTATGACCTTAAGTACCTTTTCCCTTCCTTCCCGGATATGGACAACATACCCCGCTGTTTACAAAACACAAGTGTGGTATTAACCCACTGGCAACAGCCTAGACACAAGTACTGCTCCCGACCAATCAGAAATGTAGGAGCAAAGCGAATCATACCTGGTGATCGAACCCTTTTACCATTCTTCAGAATAGGAAAATCGGCCAGCAGTCTACTAACAACCCCCAATCAGCCAGGTGACTTCACCATTGCTCTGGAGATGTGAAGGATACTCGAAAATTCTTCGCACCATTCTATTGGCCAAACACATCACTCAGATGAACATTCTGCAAAGCAGATAATTGTGGCAAATAGTTCCCGGAATCTCACCACTTTGACTCTACTTTGGCTCTCGCGACCAATGGTTTTTCCCATTCACTACACTTATCACAAGCAACCAGCGTTCGTAAGCGGCCAATCCGGCCGGGCTGGACCATGAGCCATAGCCCAGCCCTCAGGGCCTATCTGACCGGGCCTGGTCGGACCGCAGATATCAGCCAGCTTTCGAGTGATAATGTGTGATTACGATTGGAAAGCCACCGCTTTCAACCCTAGCCCTGATGCACAGAATGCCATTTCTGAGTATTAGAACATGAAGCCGTTAGGTGGCCAAGGATGGCCATGTCTTTACTATTGGGAAGCTGGATTCAACCCTGGCTTCGTACACAGAAATGGCAATCATATTTTGGTTGAAGGAATGTTCGCTAAAGTCAGACTATTTTCTATTCATTTAGGAAAGAAATTGAGTGATAAAGGGAAACCAGAAACCGCCCTATCTCGCTCAGCCCAGGCATCAGAAACCTATCACGACTTTTCTTTATTTCTGTTGCTGCGGCCCCAGCGTAAATAAGAAGCCGATATTTATCGGTATCTTCAAATATCTTCCGGCATCTTCATATATCCGCGGGTATCTTGAGATACCTGTGGGCATCTTCAGATCTCGATTACCTACAAACAAAATATTTACTAATCTGATGGCATATTCCCCAAGCCTGCCGGCGCTGCTAGGAATCCACGAAGCCTGGCCTGCAAAGCCCAAGTAAATTTCACTTTGACCTGGCCGGGCCGGACTCTACATCTGCCGTTTATCTGTAAGTTAGGCCTGCCTGGTGCTCTGCGAACGCTGGAAGCAATAATTCATTCACCAGCCCATTAGAAATCCCAACGGCTCACCTCTAGGGCCATAGAGTACGATAGTAAACTGACATCCCCCCAACCAACCTGCGACTTCACTTGCACAGTCAATCGTTCGAGATCTCAATACCAAGAACAACCAGAGAGACCCAAGAAGCCTGGCACAGCGCCAATTTCCATAGCGCCTGTCAATCTAGAGTAACAAACCTCTGCACCATCACATCACATCGCCACAAGGTTTACCAGGCATGATACCGCGTCGCAGAGCACGATCTACTGTGCCATCCCAATCATGTTAATGTATCATATCTAAACCCTATCTGCTCTTGATATATTCCATACAAAACCGATGCCCGCCAAATCGAAAACTGGGAACAGAATGCCCGTGCTGATGGAGTGCCAGCAAGAGCCGTTCTCCACAGCTTGACATGCCATCGAGTTTTTCGACCAATGTCCGTCGCGGGTCAGGAGGCTTATTCTAAACGGTTTGTGTCCTTACTATTCAAGGCCATGTTAGCATCATCTCGTTTTGGGGAGATATACCAGTTTCAATTTCAACCCATTCGTGCTTTCAGAATCCATCACGGTCCGACCCGACCGGTGGGCTCGGTTCATGAGACCGACAACAATTCTAATGTTGTTTAATTGCCATCATAATCCGATATTATTCAATTGACTCTCTGCCAGGTTGTGTACTGTCGATCAAGCACGTAGGAGGTCTATTGCAGAAACTTCAGCGACAGGGTAAGATATATTTTGCGACAGGCAGCTAGAGACTAGAGCTTGCACTAGAAAAATCGATCGACAGTAGGATTTATCTGAGTAGTGTAGGAAAAGAGGAGGGAGAGGGGAGAGAGAAGAAGGTGGAAAAAACAAGTGTCCGTCTTGCCCGGAGATATTCATCCGTAGGTAAAGGAAGCCACTCAAAATCGCTCAGGATTTTTAAAGACCCACCAACGGGGATTCCATGAGATAGAGCGCCCGTCCCCTTTGTCCTTATTTTGGCAAACACCCAACTAGTCCTTCCGTTGACTCAATCGCACACAGCCGGTTTGCCGTTAGCACACATACCTGGGGCGTTCTCGCTGAGTCCGAAGGCGAAGAACGAAAGTGCAAAAGCCAAAGATGCAGTCAATATATGCTGAAATTAGATTGTGGGGTTAAAAGTCCTGCAAGGCATGGATCGAGCACTTGGGTGGGTCATTAAAAACTGGAAGCCTATTTCTGTTGATCCTATAATATGCAACTCCCTATACAGACCAGGGTTATGTTTTCCGGTTTTTAATGAGCCCGGAGTAGCTTTGTTTGGAAAATTGGGAATTGGGAATTGGCAGGCGTGTTGTGCGAGGAATGTTGGGGAATTCATGTGAACTATTGCCAGGGACAGGGCGTGAGAACTAGATTATGGGAGGCGTTTACCCGGGTAAGTTGGATGGGCACTGCGTGCATTGCAGCCTGGGAAACATGGTTCTGACAATTGAGTGTGAGTGGGCGAGCAAAGGCGCGGGGAAGGCGAGGTGCTATGGCGCAAGGTTCGCCTACTATACATTGCGGGCACCCGGGAATACGAGCAATTATTCGCTCGCTTTTGTTGGGTTGTGCGGCTTTAAGCCATGGTTCTGAGCATTTTGTATGACAAGTTGGTGCTCACTGTGCCGGGTGCTCGCGCTGCAGGGAAATATTGTGTTCTATATCGGGGCGGTAACTTATCTTGCTGCGGGGCTGTGCAGGACAGGGCTGTCGTTTAATAAACCCTATCCCTAGTAAAACTGGGGAAGTTGCATGAGGCATTGGGCCGGGAAGTGGATTAGAGGGGAAGTGGATAGTGTCAAGATAATGTAATGGGTCTCTTGTGATGGCCCTGAGACTTTCGGAAAGAATAGCCTGCAAATACTGCGAACTCGTATAAAAAAAGGTGGTATCATAATCGGCCCCAAACAATGGACTGATTGATCGAAAGCAAGTGTACGAGTACTCTGCAGCCTTATAATGAGCAGGGAAGTAAATTGGCCCACCTGACAGATGAAGAGGCCTTAACTCTTCAAGCATGTGAGTAAAGGAATCTATGAAAAGGTTTATCAGTTGAGTAGAGAAAGGCTTTCAAGGTTCGAGTTTGCGGTGCACCGATTCTAGGGTATCCTACAGACGTGTCGAATTACACCAGTTTGTGTTCTGAAGGTTAGCTTGTATCTCATGCGCTCCATGGATTCCGTACATTCTACATTCAGGCGTTACTCAGAAGATAGGCTTGAATAAAAAAAAACCAGTAAACTGCTCAATTGGGCAAAACCTACTATTATTGTATTTCTCATAGCTAGCTACAATTTAGCTGTCCACTTTAGTCATGTATAGTAAGTCTAAGTAGTGGAAAACTATTCTTTAGCTCCAAATCCCTGCGTTCCCTCAAAACATTTGTCTACTCCACTCGCAATGCGAATACAGGCAAATCATCTCAAATCTGCCTGCCTGGCTTTTCACAATTCTCAAGATTTTCTAGATGCACCAGAGTACATTCTACGAGATGTATTCCAGATGCAGGATGTTTTTTTCCCTTCAGCTGATGCAAAACTGCATTATTATCCCTTGAACCGTTGAAAGGGTGGAAATTTTGATGTCACCACTCTGAGTGTCATATCTGAGACATAGGTTAATCAGCAAACTTTTGACAATCGCCACAAATTCGAGGACGCACATCATCACTGAAGAGTGCGGAGAGAGCGCCTTAGTAATCTCTGTCTCAGACGTTGAGAAGGGTGGCATAAAATTTCCCCACCTTTTCAGCGGGCCAAGAGATAGTCAGTTGCAATATCATTATCATACTCTATTTAAAAAATCCCTCCCATCACACATCTCAGTATTCTTTGCAACCTTCGGTAGAGGTCTCTTTTTCAACCTATTTGTTGGCTTCGTAGGGGCGTATTACGGATTGAAAATGGTTAAAATCTTGCACAATACAGGTCTTAATTAGTAGGAGCCATACTATCTTATTGATAAATCTCGGACCCAGAAGTGATAAAAAAACTCCCCGCGATCATCAGAATAGAACCTCCGTTCACAAGAACGTCGGTTATTCTCTTGACCTGAAGGAGCTTTGGGTTTTTACTGCTGCTACCCCGATTGCTCTATAGGACATTATTAAATTCTGCTCTCCTTATAATACCTTCCCACGTTTACCCTACGATTTGGGTCCTTATATCGTAACCTAGTGATTCCGGACAGAGAAGTATGATACCTAGCGATTCATAAAGTATTCGGATGAATTAGCGCCAAGATCCGAGAGTATAGGTCTATGCTGGAACATCTTGGCGCCAATTCATCCGAATACTTTACGAATCGCCAAGTATCATGCCTCCAGACAGCCAACGAACCCCAAAAGCAATTCTTTCCCAAAGTTGACAAAAATTGCCCAACCAGGCTGAACCGGTAGAACAACCCAAAAGAACCCAAAGCCACGAAAAAACACAGCAGGATACCGAACCCGCCGCGACAAGAGGAAGAAGAAAACAAGGAAAACCCACTCAACTCCCCCCCTACTCTGTTTTTCTCCCTACACTATGTACCGGTATATTCCAGCAAGCCAACCCACCGCTTACTGGTAAACTACTAGTACAGCCTCCACCGGGAACACAATAGGGCTACAACGACAGACGGACGAGGAACACGAGTGATTATCCCGTTGCCCCGCCTGACGAATCCCCCTCACCGGCATCGGCCGCGAAACGCCCGATTGACCATCCCCCCATCTGTCATCCGGGTGGTGCCGTACTAATACTGTCGTGTCCATAGTGAGGACTGCAGGCTACCTCAGCTACGGTAATCCGGCCCAAGCGTGAACTGGGCGAGCGAACGAAAGGACAGGCGAAGGCAATCGGCCCACTTCTCATCTCATCATGCCCGAGGGGAAAAAAAGGAAAGAAAGAGAGAAGAAAAAAAGCAAAAATGGATGGAAGTCTGGGCGCCAAATGTGCTTTCAGGTGAATGACACTCGGCACCATTTGCGAGTGAGATGTTGTGAGGCCGCCCCGCGGAACCTGGGGATGGGTTGCGAGGGGCGTTGGTGTGTCCGGCACTATTAGGGGTGGGAGAAAATAAAAGTTGCGGCCGGGTCGTTGGGGTGTGATGTGATCGGGTATGATATGGGATGGACGGGAAGTTAGGTATGCGCTTGTGATGGTAAAAGTCCCCCGTGGGGTATCGCGGAGCAGGATGGGGAAACAATTGGGGTGCGGTCACTAGGTGATACGTTGTAGGGCTCTATGTACCCGAGCGCGATGCGGTACGGCAGACGTCTTTGTCTAGATCCCGTGCGGGGATGGCAAGGGATAATCGGGACGGAAGGTAGGGTTCTACTGTGGAGAGTGTTCCTCCCCCCGCCTACCATAATCCCGGCTTCGACGACTCTTTCACGCACGCCCCCTATCCATAGATATCCGTTCATTTTATTCATCTCAAGAGGCCAAGGCGAGGGGAGGGAAAAGGATACAACTCTTTATCAACACGAAAGAAAGCGAAAACAATAACACCGGGCATGTGAACATTGACAAGGCTAGGACCCTCCGGATTTGGAATGTTCCCCGAGGAAAATAATGGGGGGAAATGGGGAGAATCTGAGTTTGGGAGTCACTGGGCTACCACAGGGCAATGTATTACTGGTGTTCACATGGTAATCGGTACCTACTTCACCAGTGCTGTTGAATGGAGGGAAGAAAGGGGAGGACGCACAAGCCAAGTCCCAAGTTCCCCAATATCGCCTTCTCCCCAATGCGCCCGGCCGAATGAGACTAATTATCAAATGCCGGATTGGAACTACTTCGCGTTTTTACCAAATTTTTGTCGTCAACACTCGAACTACTTGCGAAAGAAGTCGGACCTGGTTTAATCTCTGACATTTTCATCAGCACTGATGCCGCTCTCTGACTACTGGTCTCGGGGCTATACTAGCCGTGAAAGCGTGTTTTTCTGGTTCTTTTTTTCTGCTAAATCCTTCAATTGTTTTAGGGCACAATTTCGGTATCCAGCCGCAAGGTTATGAAAGCCCAATATCAGTAGGGTGATATACTGCTCTATTAGATACTGTACGAGACCTTGAGCCGGTGATACGAGGAACGGAGGATAATTGCCCCGCTCTGTATACCAAATGTAAGGGCGACAACGGCATTCTAGGGCTCTCTAAGCTCGTTTTCTCGATGCCCAGGTCAGCGATCCGAGATAGTGCGATTAGAGTCTTTGATAGGAGATTCAACACTTCTTTCACTAAGACGTGAGCAATCTGCTGGTACCCCCATCAGTGTTGTTGGGCCTGGCGATAGAGGGTTTCTGGGAAATACTTAGTTCGCAGAGTCCTTTTTTCAACACTTCAAATTATGGAGGGCAGGAATAGGGGATTTCCCGGACCGTTGAAGTGCAAGGTTTGCTTATTATCACTTATCGCCCGTAAGTGCCTGGTGGCTATTGAAGTTTCACCGTTTATCTGTGTCAACTTTGATGTTTTCTTCGCTGCTTGGGTTGTGCTGTATGATGGGACGTAAGCTCTGTCTGTCGTGAATTCCGTAAACGGAGCGGCAAAATTTGCTCCTAGTGACCGTGCTGGCACCGTCGCTGTTGTTTCCTGAGTGAGCTTCTGGCGTCTCAATTTGCGAAGACTACGGCCGCCATTCCAGAACTGTCGTCTGTGTCGACTAAGGTATCGGAAAGTGGTATCAGGGAATAGGTTTCTGATCAATCGGGTCCCTAGTGAGGATATCTCGTGAAGCTGGCACTAGCTTGGGAGAGTAAAAACAGGTGGTGTTCGTACCTGGATGGGTGCCCTCAGAGTTTGGAGTGTTGTAGCGGAGAATGGCATGTACAGCATGCCTTTGATGATAGAGTACCAGGGTGCAGCCAATGCGGCCCAATTCTCTCACACATCCCGATAGCAGCACTCAGGCTCAGAGACTATGAGGATGCGAAGATTCACTGGCACGTCCAAACCCTGAAGGGTCCACGGCAAAGTGCCTGTAGCCCTCCTGACAAAGGACGGCCTGAAGATAGTCCGCGAGGGTTCTCGCTCATGACCCCATGGATCGGGTCGTATTCCCTAACCACTATTTTCTCAGCCCCAAGAATACCCCCCCGATCACAAGTCCCCCTTCCCTGCCAATCATTACGAGCTCGGAATTTGTAACATCCAACACAACACCAAGGTAGATGCCACCACGTTTTGCTAGTTGTCTATATCATTACCAATTTGGGGAAGAACCCTCTACCCAGAACTTTTTTGTGCTTATGCGGTAGCCCTGCTGAGCTGGCACAGCGGGAGATTAGCAGAACAGCCTACTAATACCAAATATCTGCAGATACGATCGCGAGATGTACGGTACACGGCCGGTATTTTCAATGGGCATATGCAAATGGACGTGGAAAACACAGTCACCTTGCTGTGCAACCCCTTAACACGAGTGATTCCGAAGGAGATGTTTGCACTCATTGGCTTCCAGGAAAAGGAGGGGTCAAGACCCCCAAGGTGATCGGAAATAGCTGCACCTGGGGCCCGAGAAACAAAGTCTCTCGTGCGGATTTGCTCTTCTTTTTTTTTTGCCCACCGGGGGTCTTGAATGGTTCACTCATACAGAAGTAGTTCTCGCTTCTCGACAATTGCCGAAGTTGCTGAACGAGTTTACCGCATTTGACACACATTCTTCACTTCATACCCAATACGTTCGGCGACCCCATTGTCACTGTTCGCTTTTCATTCCCCACCGCACTCACCAAGCGTCTAATTGGGTCATTGCATATCACTCGGTCACCCGACTGGCACCTGGGGCTCTTTTTACACTTCAGCCTCACCAACCATGCTTGCCAGTTGCGAACGGTTGCCAGCGAAGGGTCTTTAGCTTCTCTAGAATCGGCCAACAATTCGTAGTAAACTATGAGTGGTTGCCACGCAACATTCCGCACCCAGGCTGAGAAATGGGGTTGACCATTCTGTTTGGTCACAACGCCATATGGCCCAGTGGCTCCCCAGGGGTTGCATATACCGAAGGAGCGACTTCCTGTCGGGATCGTTGAGCATTCTGGCCCTGGGTGGTGTAAGCCCATGCGATTCCGTGACAAATATAACACCGTGCATCACCGACTCACAAAAAGTTCACTTTGGATCCGCTCTTTCCCGGGGCTTGACATTGCCCGAGCCATTGAGGGTGGGATACAAGCGAAACTGTGTTCACGTCGGCGTCGAGAGAGGTGTTGTACCAGTACACGAGTGCCGTAGTAACTACATGTAGCAGCAGCAGGCAAGAGGTATCCGAAGACAGGGATTTTACGGATTTGTTGGGCGCTCAGGTACGCACAGGTCTTTTGCAATACATGCTGTGGTCCCCTGTTTCGGGTACCGGCCCCAGGCCACAAGTACCCGGAAAAAAAACAGGAAGGGTTTACCGGCATTTCGTATGGGCGCTCAGATACACACCGAATATTTGCCCTATATTTCTTTATTCCCTTGTTTTCGGGTACTTGCACCTCCTCGCCTACTGCGAGCGAGCGTTAATCCTAGCCACCTTCCGTCATTCTTCGCTCCATTCCGTCTATATTTGGACCATCTCGAATGAATCTGCACCACGGACGAGGATCGATCCAAAGGCCTTTTTGAGTTTCCATCAAGCTGGCTGTGCAGCATTGGCGAGAGAAATATTATACCCAGTGAACAATTAAAGAGCGCTCAGCGAGAAATAAAGTGGGACAACGGGGGGGAAAGGGGGGGGGGGCAAATTGCAGAATGCAATGCAAGCTACCAATGGTAAAAAGCCAGAAATAGTTTCACAAACATACCACAGCTGGGGCGCAATGTGGAGAGGGGGGACGGTGAGGGGGGAGGGGGGGTCTACTAACGGGCTGAAATCGCTCCCACGTAACTAACTCAATTTCCTGGAAGGAGCCACAAAAAAACAAATCGAGATTTCCCAGTGAGAGAAAGGAAAGGAAAGAACAATTGGAAGCCAAAGGCGTCGCTGACAACCACTCATCCAGTATCATTTTCATCCTAAGCCATTGGACCAGGGAACACGTGCCTTGTGCTCTCAAAGAAACCAGGTACTCGTACTAGAGCTAACTGATCGCTCAACTGCTAATTATAAAGTTGCTTCCTTGTTTGCTCGAGCTCACTCCCTCCTCCCTCCTCCTCCTCTGCCTTGGCTAGCGCAGAGTACAGGCGCGAACTCAGCCGGTACGTTCTACAATAAGCTGTGCCACGATAATACCACAGACAGACACACACCATTAGAAAATAAACTCCTCGGTAAATGGTGATCACCGAAGCCTCGCCCTTCCCCTCCCCAGAAAACTTTATTTTGCCTTTTATGGCCCTTGCGCTGTTGTTATTTAAAGTTATCGTAGCTTAGTCCCACTAGAAAGAGCGAGAAAGGCCAAGACCAAGGCAAAGTGTTGGTGGTGGTGATAAAGCGAGTGCGAGGGGGCACAGCCTCCTCCACAATAAACATCACTTCCGTCAAGAGCCTTTTTTTCCTCCATCCCACTCCCACAGTCTCTTTGCTTTTTTTTCCCGGTACCGTTCTCCTACCGGGCATGATTGGCTGAAGGAGTGCGGATTAACGAATTACCGTAGCGTACCGTTTTTGTCTTACTGCGGTGGTTGTGCTTGATGGTTGATGGTTGGCATGAAATGGCATGGCAACAGAGTGTGGGGGCAGAATGAGATAGGATCAAGGACTATCATAGGTTAAGTTAATTCATTGCGGTCGTATCCAAAGTATTATGATACTAGTAGACTTTCTCGAACCCCACTTGAACTTTTTTGCTTTGCTTTTGGACCCAACAGCGCCTGATCTGTCAAACCCTTCGCATAAACTGGTGAGCCAATAGATTGATTAATGAGCGCATTCGATAGGTCCTCATGCATACACCCTCGAGTACTCGATTACTGTGCTAGTACTCGAGTACATACATACGAGCAGAGGCACCTTGCGGCCACGAAGTTTGCCGAGTAACCGGTGTTTTTTTGTTTTTTTTCTTTCCCTTTTTTGCTCGCTCTTTCGCTTTCATTCTCTGCTGGTAAAGAGACTAGGGTTCGGTTTTGTGCAGAAAGACACATGGTGCGAGAAGTGTAGGAAGGATTGGGAGACATTCGGTAATGTGCACTTGCTAGTTCCCTCCCTTTGGTCTTCCTCCTTTTGAAAAGGAAAAATAAATAAAAATAGTGGCTTCCAGCCCCCCCCTGGAATGCCTGAGCTGGGACTTCATAGAGGGATTAGAGTAACATATGTTAATAGTTCCCGTGCAAGTTCACATCTGTACTCGAGTACTCTACACTCACTCGCATCCAGGCTGTAACGTTGCACAATGCCAATACTCTCTCCTGTGTGTTGTGTGTAACTCACGGTGCAACCCTGAGTCAACATTTCTGTCTCGTATCATACCGGTGGTACCCAACCAACCAGCCACACGTCCACGATAACCGGACAGCCCGGTGCCCGATGGGACATGTTGTTTTCCCTTGGCAACTACCATAACGGAAAAGAAAAACCGTCCGGGCTTGGTAACCGTACATAACTGCACAAAAACTAGAGGATACGAATCCAGTCCTGTGCTTGCGCCCACGACATAACCAAGCTTTTTGCCATATGTGACCCTACCCGCACACAGGTTAATCATTCCCCCTTTCATACCCCTACATGCAATACGACCAATCAGAGAAGAAGAAGAAAAAGGAAAGGAAAACATGCGATATTAGCCAAAATCGTGGCCAGCACGCCTTACTCACACAGCACAAACGGACCACACAACTCCACCCAAGCCCAAAACTCCGGGCACCGGGGAGGACGGGGGGTAGCGGAGCCTGCCGTTATAAACTGCCGGTACCATTGGATGAAGTACTCTACTCGAGTAGAAGTAAAATAAAACTAGAAGGATTGAGAATCTCGTGATGAATGGGAAAGTTCGAGTTGCCTCTCCTGGCAGGGTCCGTCCTGTATTTCCTTTTTTTTCTCTTCGCATTTTCTTTTTTTTGTCTTTCTTTTTTGCCTGTCTCGCACAGCTGAGGGCTGAAAATCCTTACCCAAGTAGACAACCCCATCTTTCTTCTCCCCCTTACAGCACAGCTTTCCAAAGGGGGAAATTCTGGACGTTCCTGGTCTCTTCCTCTTGTCTATTACCGGTACCCTCCGGCTTTCACGCGATGACACCGTCTTATGCCGACTGCTGGGGCCGAGCAGTAACTAACCTCTCCAACGTATAACCGGTAGAGAGATCAAAAATAAAAAATAAAAATAAAACCTATCGTCCATCGCCCATCGTACGATGCGCTCACCAAGAGCGAGTAAGAATTCGGCCGTTGCCCTAGTTGCTGGATGACAAACAAACAATCATCACCGTTATATTTTTAGCTCAAGCATAAATTGAAGAGATATTGGTGGGGGAGGAATGCATCTGGGGGAGATAACGTGCTCAATGGTTACCACTTTCGGGTTGCCGCTTTCTTGGGGGTGGTGGAGGGGCGAGGTATTCCCTCTTTTTCAAAAAGTGCTGTTTTCTTCGCTGGATGGAGGGTGGATGGAGGGTGGATGGATAGATGCGGCTGGAGTTTTGGATGGGTGGCTATTGGTTCGTTGGCTGGGTGAAGGCCGTGGAATCAAGGTGAAATGCCGATCCCTTGTAATCTCCAACCTTGTATCACTACAGTGCTGGGCTGTCGAGGTTAATCATATGTACAGTACCTTCTTAAGCGAAATAGTGCTTATGCTGAACAACCATTTTGGGAAAAGCTCGCTGGTGAGGTATCGATAAAGTGAGCTGCGCATTGAATTTTGTAATACCTTTTGTTGAAGGTTAAGCTGCACAAGTCTGCATCACTATGGCAGGATTGGACTAAGAACGTATGGAAGGAACTAGTTTCACAGGAATTTCTCCATAATATTATATACACCGACCAAGCTGTGGTTCGACTGGAACAGTTTTCCTCGACACGATTGTAGAATATATTGTTTAGTTATCCCTCCATCCATCTATGATGTAGGCGAGTATCACACGGTAAGTACATCACTATACAACACAGGAAGGAAGAATTGAAGGGAGGGATTTGGTTTATTGGTGGTTTGGGTGGTACAGAAGTACAAGGCATGTAATGATGTGAAAGACTCGGGCAAGTAACATTCACAGTGCCACGGATCTCTATTCCATACTTGGATGCCACATTCTTGCGAGCCATTGTTGCTAGCAAATACCCCTAGACATGTCTCACTTGGTTTTAGGCAATGCTGTAGGAAACCGAATAGTTGAATCTCTCGTTACGACGCCCAAAATGCTCTCTCTCTCTCTCGGAGAGTGGTAGGGGGCGAAAGCGCTGCGAAAACTGACCCTCACCACCTGGCTTAAGACAAACAATCAAAAAAAAGTGGGAAGACCTTCTCAGCAAAGGCAACTCTAACGACCTAGAGCGAGGTTCAATTATTCAGGTCCTTGCGGTGCTCTCTACAGTGCAAGTGAGTGGTACGCCAACGATATCCGTTGGTTGGTATTGTAGGGATCTATGTGTGACGCCAGAGCAAACTCAATTCCAGGGCTGAAAGCCACCCAAGTAGGGACTGTTCATATCACAGCTCAGCCAGAGAGTGCTAGCATTTGGCGCCTTCACCACTGCTAGCAAATGAGTGGTGATGTGGTAGCATACTGCGCCGGTATTCCCGTTGGGTGCCGACCAAGATCCCCTTCCACCTTTCTCTCTTCGATTAAAAATTTCCAAGACGCTCGGCGGGGTATTTTTGTCACCCAGTGACACCGCACTCCATTTATAGCCCCGCAAGCGTGTAGTACGAGGAGTAGGAAGGAGAGAGTATACCAAAGTCACCACAAACCCTCATACGCTTCTCACTACATGGAAATTACTTCGCTGGTACAGCACAGCACCGTGCAGTACAATACACCGTACAGTACAATACACCGTACAGTACAATACACCGTACAGTACAATACACACGTACATACATGAGTGCACAACACTGCATCGTTCCAACCTCACTACTCAACCGTGTGAGCCCAATAGAAATATGCAATATCAAAGGGATTCGATGCATACCCCCCTAGTCAGATCACATCCCAATCCTGAGGTGTCCAAAACTCCACAATGCCTTCGTGGAGCCAAACCGCTCGCTGGGGGAAGGAAAGGCTAGTAAAGTGCAAAAGAAAGCCGCACCCCTGACCTTCGCAAATTCTAAATATCGCACTTGAGGTAAAATGGCAAGGGAGGGCAGGAAAAAAAAAAGAAAGAAACAAAGGGTAGAAAACTTGAGGTTAGGTCGTCCAAAAATAAACCTATCATTTCACGATGTCATTCCTTTGCACAGCCCATCAATCGACTCCAAAAAACTGTGCGTCTGAGTTAAGGTTTTGAGGCCACTGAGACACATCCACGATGGGGCTGGTCATACCGCCATTGGCTAACAGACGAAAAGGAGGGTATCACGCGAAATAAGTCTTGCTGAAGGATTCACGACTCAAAGGGGTAATCGGCTGAATGGCCAATAGCCAATGTTGTGAATGTGTGACGATAGCTCATGAGGGAAAGCAATCGAGGCCAGCTCTCATCGCCTTTGACTCCCCGACTAAAGTGGAATGACCAAAATGGACAGAGGCTCAGCCCCGAACAGAACCCTCGTGTTCCTCCAGAATGCCAATTCCTATGTAGCCTTACTCTCACGAAGTAGGTGCCAGCGGCCGCCCCGTCCGTATATATATAGAGGGTCAATTCCCCCCCTCAGTCTCTCCTCTTCACTCTTCACCGAGCCATCCAATCTCCAGATCCACTACCTCCTTCCAGCAATCTTTCAAGACACTCGCTGTTCTCCTTCGGACACTCACTCCAAGATCATAACTCATACCTTCTTCTTAAAACCTTCGCTATGAAGTACTCCATCTCTGCTCTCGTTCTCGGCTTCTTCGCCGCCCTCAGTGTCGCAGCACCCACTCCCGATGATAAGCCAGACGGCAAGGATGTTTCCATCACAGATGTGAAGTACGGCGGTAGCGGTTGCAAGGCGGGAACTGCCGCAGTCAGTCACTCCCAAGACCTCCAGACAGTCACTGTCATATTCGATGACTATCAGGCAAACATCGGTCCCGGTGTCCCCTTCGCCGAAAAGAACAAGAACTGCAACCTCAACTTCAAGATCAACTACCCCCAAGGCTACCAATACACCCTGTACAAGATCGACTACACAGGTTATGCTGATCTCCAGAAAGGAATCACAGCCAACCAGCAGTCCATGTATTGGTTCGCTGGTATCGACGGAAGGGCGACCTTGAGGAGTACCTTCTACGGACCATACTCCAAAACCTACACCTTCACCGATACTCTTGCCACTCAGTTGTGGGTGTGGTCACCATGCGGTGCTTCCACCACCTTGAACGTCAATACCATGCTCTCCCTTTCCAGCAATGATGCGAAATCATCTGGTTCAATCTCCACCCAAGTTATTGATACCACGGTCAAGAACAAGTACTACGCCGCCTATGGTGTGAGCTGGAGAAGGTGCACGAAATAAGCGACGTAAGTAACCCAAGAAAATACAAGAAAGAAGGGGAGAAACTAACTTAGCCGCAGGGTTTTATACTTCAATACTCAGTTACCGGGACCTCTATGATCAAATGAAGGTGATGAATATGTTCTCACGGCTGTCATCAATGATCACGAGAGTGGATGAGTTTCTCTATCGTCAATTTCTTAATTGTTCTCCTTGAGTTATGTTTCCTCTTGGCTATTTCTTAGTGCATGGAAGGGGGTTGTGGTATCTTGGATGTTCTCACTCTTGTATCTTGTCTTAAAATATAAAATGAACCCGGCCGGTTTTAAAAAAAACAATCTTCTAGTTCCCCTACAAGTGATTTCGCCTTTCGATCCTTACGAAACGAGTAATGTGGGCCAGAAGCGTATTGCCCTTTGGTTCATGCACTCCGGTAGGGAGGTGAGAATTAGAAAATATAACCCTTGTCTCCATAGAGATCCCCATGGGATCGGCAGAAATAGTTGTCCGATTTGTTCGGCCCTACCCGAGTATTACTGACCCCTAGGCAAGGCCGAAAATCCCTTGGCTCTCTACCGCTTTGGAATTGCACTAGTATGGGATTTTGAATGAAGCGACCCTGGACATCACACCGAGCCCTCAATGGATCCAAAATTAGCACGTCACTATCCAATCATGCGCTACGATTCAACCACCAAATGTTAGGCCTCCATCTCAATCGCACGGCAGACACTACCTAGACCAAATTCTTCTGCGACGCCGCCGCCGCACAAAATCAGGTGGGAACAGCAACATTCTGGGCGACTTCCTCCAAGTCCCACTCCCTCCCCCGAAAAACAAAAGAGAATCTAGGAGCTTGGAATTCAAAGAATACTATTAACTTGATCGATAGGCAATATCAACATAGACCTCCATAACCGACTCAAAAATTCGTGGCCTGGCCGTATGCTATGAGTCGATAAGCCTGAGTGATATCATATGTCCCTTATCTCGGGCTTGGCGCATGACGGAAAAGACATGGCGGAACAGTGAAACCTTCTCTGCGCCCCACTTGCACGGTACCGCACCACCCAACACCAAGCCGATCATGTCAAGCGCTTACAGTAGCGCAGATACCCTATGCTAGCATCGAGGATATCGTAAATAGTACAGTTGCTAATATCACCAGGGTCGATGCTTCACTCACCACTAACCATTTAGGATGATGTAACAATCCAGATGAAAATCAAAGAGGGAAGAAGGGCAGAAGCCCCACCGAGCCACACGGGTCCCTAAATCGGCGTCGCGTGAATAAGAGAGCGGTGTGCTATGATATGTCGTTGGAGTTACTCCCTCTGGTAAGGTCTGGCATTTTTTTGTTTTTTCACCTCCCTTGTCTTGCTGTCAGTTTCACCCCTTTTCCAAGGTAGGTAATTCTTGACTACATAGTACTCGTACACCGCTCTCTTACTCAAGTTAATACGGTACCCAGGTGTATTCCTCGTTCAAGGTCCCAAATAAAGGTCGAGATTCGAGAGACGAGACTCTCTTATCTGCAAGCCAAATATATTCTAGGGAGCAAAAGTACGTTCGATTTTTAGCAAGCCCCAACGCCTAAAAAATATGTACGGGTTTTTCACACTCCCGGCGAAAGCCCCTGCCAGGCTTCCTCCTCCTCCTCCACCTCCTCAAGCCTCGGGGGGGGGGGCTATTTAAGAGTTGGCAAGGCAAGGCACCGGTATTTGTACTCCTCAGGAATTTATCCCAGCGATTATGATACCTGCCAAAAGTTCAGTGTGTGAATTAAGCAAACAACTAACAGGTGGGGAAAGCCAGCTAACCATTAGCCCCCTTGGTGAGTCCAATCATTCCAGCGAACTGCGGGACCGGTGCCAATACCGTTGAAAGGGCAACATTCCACCAAATGCCCTTGAACCACTTTCAACACTTCTCTCTCTCAAGCCACGAACGTGTACCACACTATAGACGCCGATATCTGAAGGCAGGAGGAACTGATCAGAGAAGCGCCGCCGGTATCGTTCCCTATCGGCACAGCAATACCTGCCCATAGTTGCACACCTACCCAGCTCCCCATGAGTACAAGGAGGAAAGGAAAAGGTCTTGGTACCGAATTGTTACGACAAACATCCAGAGCGCCGAAATTTTCACGAACGAACTCCTCGAACATTCGGGGCACAAGGGGTTTTATGACCCCAGATAGCACATAAACCTCCCAAAACGACGCGCGTCGTTTCCCTAGCAAGCACCAACTCCGGCTACCACGGCACTGACCCAGCGAACCAGATAAAGTGCAAATAATCAAGTAGCCAGTAGGAAACGGGGATCTTAAGTGATGCAAAATGGCCTTTATAGCCATCCAGCGGTAGCAGAAAAAGTTACGAGCCATTTGTAGCTCTCTGTTGCCCTGTCCGAGGCCAATGTGGTCGCCTATTGCGGCTAAAATGCGTACTCTGATGTGGCTTGTGTGGGCCCTTCTTCTTCTTCTTTTTTTTTAAAAAAAAAAAGAGGGTGGAAACCCGACAGGAGGGCGACCTTAGCCTGTTTGGTTTCTGTCCATGACCGATTTAGTGATGCGCATATAGTTGTGAACGACTGGTCATACATGAACTATTGGAGTATTGTTTAGTTGTCAGAAGTACTGTAGAATGCGCCTGGGCTTCAAGCACGAAAGCTTTATAGGAAGAGAGTGTTGTTGTTTGTCACGAGAAAACAAGAGGAAAAAATTGTATCATCACTGCGTGCGGCGCCATGAGATCACGAAAAATCACCCCTACTTCCCCGCAGACAGCCCATACAAAAAAGGATTTCTACTATAATAATATTTCCAATAGAAGCAGGGCATAATCAAACCATATCCATCACTTTATAGGCGGTGGTAGACCGTATTGGGCATCATCAACTGTTCAAGCCTCAGAGGATATCCACTATCAAATCCCTAACAAGGTATCTCTACTTGGGGATCCATAAAGTATTCAGATGAATTGGCGCCAAGATTGGAGCGTTCAGGTATAAGTTGGGACATCTTGGCATCCCGGCACCCGGGTATGATACATTGTAAAGTGTCAAGTACCAGTACTGTAAGCTACCAAAACATGATACAAGCCAAAGCCCAAACAACTCTTTACAGCAATATGGAAAAGTGGCTGACAATACCATTAACTTTTCTCCGCCCAAACCGCTGGTGACCCCAACAAGCCGCAAGACACTGCGCAAAGGAGCTGAGTTTTCCTTGGGCAATTACCTCATGATCCTATGCCACTACGCCATACTAAGCCCCCCCAACGAGCACAGATAATATAATGCCTGTGTGGGCTGGTTGGCAATACGAGCACAATACCCAGTATATCCCCCTCTTGAGCCGGCAGAAACCGTACAATTCCCAACCAGGCAGGTTGATCCCGCTTTGAAGGAATCACTTCACCAAGCTTCCCCCCCGTCAGGCATATTTTGATGGCTCCAGAAATCTACAAGAGAAACATCAGTGCAGCCCCCTTTTAGGTTCTGCTGGGGGACTTCGTCCCGCTCGCGATGGTGGAAAGGGCTGGGGATCTTTGGGGGCGGGACAATGCTTAGGAGCCCCAATCTGTTGGGAGTTTATGATAGGAATGAACGGGGAAGTTGGAATCGAAGGATGATGGTAATTGGTTGAGTTTCTCCCACTCTCCGTGCTCCCTTCTAAGCTATCGGCCCGGAGTGCTCAGCACTACACCAGCCCTAACACCTATCCTCTACCGAACCCTAGGTCCCAGCTAGTTACATATCATAGAATATCATTACAGTTTAGGTGATCGTGTTAACATAGAGCAGTCGCACCAAACGATCACTCATGATTTCAGATCTACAGATCTTGTTCAGACCTCACAACACCAAAACAAAACTAAAAGAGGAAATTATTTCGGGCTTTTTGAATGATAATTTTCAGGAGCCCATATATAACTTGAAGGGGTAATTAAAAATCCGATAATAGAATCGTAAACAAATCACACATTAAAAATGATAGGATTTGGTAGAAACTTGGTTGTCTGCTGGTACTACTGTTTCTCCTTGTTGAGTAGAGTCACGAGAGAGTAAGGTGGGAGAGGTAATCAAAGCGAGCAAGTGGCTTGTATCGCCTGTTGAGTACGGTAATTGCAAAGAGACCAAACAAAACCGAGAAGTAAGAACGAAGAGAAGGAGGGGAGGAGATAAAAGAGGCGGGAAAGGGGGAGTCGAGCACTAGGTGTACTGTACAAACAGGTTGCGTGAGGCAGGCAGTCACGAGGTGTCACTCGTGACTACTGAGGATGCAAGAGCGCAAGTACGATTTCCAACACTCCTTAAAGTTTGTAAAATACTACCAGACTAAACAACAGGGCACCGGGGCGCTGGTCGCCAAAATCGGTTATAAGTCATTCCCCAAAACGACGGCTAACATCATTAACATGTCACTTCATGCGACCAACCCCTCAAAGCCCCATCAGCATCCACCTTTCCGATATCTGCTAAGCCCCCTTCCCCCAAACCCCTTCACACCCTCCTTGGTTCCTCGCACAGTCTCGCCAGCCCCTCCCCCGATCCCCTACGGTAGTCCCCCACCCGAATACGAGTACATTATCTCCGCACAAAGTTGCCTAAGCCCCCAGTTATTGCGATAACATTTTTCCAATATGATATCATACAAGCACCATTCCTCCAGGTAGAATATTTACCGCCCCTCTAGAGACCCAGTAGTGATGTGCGCAATGGAGGAGAATCTCATTCGTTGCGGGCAAAATACTGAGCCTTCGAAAACCCCAAACTCATCACCTGAAATACCTGTAGCTAGTCCCCGACTGATCTCGACTGAGCGCACCTGGGCCACAATTCCGGACGACGTGACCATTTTTCTTCTTGTACCCAGGCTTAGTGGCCTCTAGATATATTATCTACATGTTAAAAATATACTCCCCGAAATCAAATCCGTTAAAAAATCAAATCCGTTAAAGGATGAAGTTGAATCGATTTAAAATAGAATCCATGAGATAGCAATCTACAAGCTTGATTTTAATTTATGTTAACCTACATTATTTAGCAAGTTAAATGTTGGGAATCACTCTTTTAACATATTAAGACATACATCTGGTCATCATTAATAGCTATTATGCCGCTGACTGAGCATTACGGGAATGGTTACATCCGAAACTGTCGCACCCCCCCGTGAGAAAAGTGGTCCCAACTCTGCCGTAGGCTTCCGGAACTATACCCAACTGATATGATAGACTCTCGCGTGGCATTTTTTATTTTATTTTTCTTGCGCTAGATCCCCTTAGTGACGCACTTTCACGACAACAAGCACTAGTACCGCAGGAACTTACCGTTAGTACAGGCACTTAGGACGATGTTTTTGGACAAGTGCAAAGACAGGGATAGTTCACTGGCAACATAATCCCTGTCCGCAGGAAAAACGTCTCCCAGGTAAGGTACTTGTGCCAATAGTTCAATACGTCCAAAATCCCCCTTCTGGCATAGGGGCTCCAAAACGCTGCGAAAACTGACCACCTCAGCCCCAGCTGAAGACAAAAAGGAGGGAAGAGAGGCAGACATAACCAGTAAAGGCGGCTCCAAGGTCCTGCGCAAGTACTCGTACCAATCATTCGAGCACAGTGCCAGTGCGGAGGGTACCGTATTCTCAGGACCTTATGAGGTGGTGTGTGTTCGCCATGCTCTGCATTAGTGTGAAAAATACCCTGTGTCCCGTGCGACATATCGGAAAATAGAAAGCACGAAAATTGACTTGACCAAACACAGTGCAACACAACTGCCACAGAAGCAAGGAAGTGAAGCTAAACCCATTGAGAGAGAGAGAAAAGAGCTGCTATCTGAGATGTTGTTGTCGAGGGGTAGTTGTGAATTCAAGTGCCCAGAGAGATGTTTTCGTACAAGACAGGGGCTATTTTGCTAGTTAACCGCTCTTGTCTTGTGTGAAAACTTCTCCTACAGTACTTGTCCAAGTGGCAGGAGAGATGCTTCCGTAAAAGACAAGGGCAGTTAACCAGAAGGTAGTCCCTGCCCTGTGCGAGAACTGCTCCCTACGTACTTTTACCCTGCCCACCTAAGAAAACCTCCTTGTGCGCCTGATACAGTAATTTCCCACCAAGCTATAAACTCTACCGTATCTCAGAAAACCTCCTAGTTCACACTGGCACAGTTACTACGACGCCGGTTCGAGGTTCTCCAAACCAACAGCTTACTGTTGGATTTTTCAACCACGAAGTCCACTTTCAGGTTTCCGACCAAAATACAGGTACACGACGCCCCTTAGTCGGGTAAGTACCAGGTCAAGAAGCTGGACTGTAAAAACTTCTCTTCTTATGAAGAAAGTACATCAGGTACGAGCAGTTGTATCATACAAATGCTTTCCAACCGGTATAGTGCTGACAGAATAGTTCTGAAGGGGTAATATCACAGACTTTCAAGTACCTGTACGGAACCGTGTCTATTGCCTCTTTGGCATATAAAGGTCGTGAACGGCCCGATACTGGACGTGCCTCACCAGATACTGGTATGATAATGTAACGTACCCACCGTATAGGGATGAAACTCATGGAGACTTAAAGAAAGGCATATTAATTATTGAAAGTCCAGAAGATTCGACATAAGAGGCTAGGGACATGAAATGAGCTTGTACTTGTATCACCAGAGCAGCATACCGGTAGGTAACACGATCGAGTGTTACCATAGCACAGACTGAATCCAAGAACGAAATAATGTTTGCGGTGCGATCCGAAGCGTTCGATCCGAAGCGTGCCGTATCATACAAGTACGTCCCGGTTCCAATATTTTTGCCCAAGCTTCTTTTCTTTTCCGCTCCCCCTAGCGCAGCTTCCGAACCACACAATCCCAAGTAATGCAGGAAAGAGCTCCCTGCCGTCAGGTTAGAGCTATACCCCTGTGCTGGTGGCCCACTAAGCAAAGCGCAGCTCGAATCCGTGTCAAGTAACCATTGTTCCTTCCCGAGGTGTCTTGTTTCTAAAAGCAGATATTAGATGTCTGATAGCGATACGAGTCCTTACGGTACCTGACCAGATTCTCATGATTGCGATATATGTTGGCAATATACGACAGCTATTTCCTGTATCTAGTCGATGTATACTTGCAGACAGAATAAAATTAAAATTAAAAGCATTGGAACCCTCAAGAGAGATTGATACCCGAAACATCCGTACTCGTAGATGAGGCGAAGTTTGGTTTCCCAAGTCATATGACCGACTATCCCTCTGTTATAAGCCATTTAACAGCGTTCTCGCCCCTGATCCCCGTAACATGTATCGTACTTTGGCAAAACCGGCGTTGGAAGGCGAACGTCGGCAGCCCATCCACAGCACAGGATGGCGTTCAATAGAAAGTTTGGAACGTACTCGTTACTTGCTCGTTGCAAAAGTTTCCAGATTTGTGGACTTTGGCTTGGCGCTAATTGAGGGGGGCGCCTGCTGAAAAGTGCCAAGCCCAATCTCCACATTTCCAGCAACTTTTGCACTGAGCGAGTGAATGGAATCCTACCTTCCTGGACCTTTCTCGATGGTTTGTTCATTTTGCCCTCACAAGCACCAAAAAGAACCGCCAGTATACCATCCAGATCGAAGAGGAAAAAGGGTCAAATCCCTGCGATATGCAACAGCGACCCCCCTTGAAAAAGGTCCGACATCACAAGTACCCGGATACGGGGCAGGCAGGTGGACATTGGGAATGGTCGTTTCCAATATGCAGCCAAAGGGTATTGGTACGGTAGCAAAAGTGAAGAAATCCCGTGAAGACTTTACTATTTTTTATTTGCTAGAAAAGCGGTATCTATCTATCCCAGTTTGACCAATACCTTGGTGTCTACGGATTACCCCCCCCCCACTCGAGTACCCCGCCCTACGGACACGAACTACGCTGTACTATCAGTACATGTAACTAGTGACTAGATTGTGCGCGGATTGTACCGTATGGCTTGCGGTAAATCTGGTAACCGAACACAACTTCTCCAAGGGCACACCTCCAATCATCAGTACAGATGCTTTTCGGAGATTGTCATAGGAGTGCCTCGATTCGTGTCTATTAAAATTTGTAGACCCGAGAGTCGCCTGTTGTGTCTAGATCTGCCGCTTTGAGACAACTAGCTTCTTCACGACAACCAAAGCGAGTCTCCCCAAACCAAGGAAAAGAGAGTAAGGGCAGTTCGAGGGGGATTAGGGGATACCGGTGTTGGACTGTGAGGCGAGAAACCTATCGCTATTAGCGGATATTATAGGCGAGAAGCCCTATACACTACCACACACTGCTTGTCTCTGGCGTGAAGCATCTGAAAATAAGACGAGGCTTTTTTTCCCCTGGTTGGGCGGTTGTGTGACGATTACCTTGCCTCCAGACACTTATTACCAGATGAGAGTGCAATACTGGAAATGCAGAGGATATGACATATGCCTCAGAGTTTAGTCTTCAGCCGAGATCCTGTGGATTATCGTCTGTTCTAGAGCCTCTCCTGATGATAAAAGCCAATTGTGGAGATTACCGAATTGCACTAATATTCGTACAGGATCCACAAATCAAGGAACCAAGTTTGGTTGAAAGCTAGAGGAGGACCAAACTCTGTAAGCCATTTACTTAGCCATCGTGGAATAGAAGGCAGGGGCTAGCCAAGGAGTACAGTAGTTTCTCAGCCCAGATAACCCAAACTTGCGTTTTTCTAGACTAAGATGCTAGACTCCGCAACACCGTGTTACAAGTTTGTGTCTTGCACCAGGATTCCCTCAATTCCATTTCCCTCAAGCATCCGGCCTACTATTATTTTTTCTCCATGTGTAAAACTCCTTTAGCTACAGGCACTAGTACGATACCAGTACCGCAGAGTACGAGCAGTCAATCCAAACCGTAGTTTTCAGCTAGCCAAGATCAAGCCATGATCGTGCTCCAATGATAACCCTTTAAACGCTGTACGAGTATTGCTAGCCATCACTCTGAGTACTGCTATTTAGACTCCTCCTCCTCCCCCTCAATTTTTACTCCTTCCCACCCCTTCACCTCACCTCACCCCTTCCTCTCCTACCCCTCACAACCCATCATTCCCTCTCAATTCTAGGTCCAATACAGACCTATTTTCCAGGTCTTCATTTGCGAACCCCTCTACCCTTCATCATGACTCGTCTTTCGCTCTTCCTTGTATTTGGTCTAGTGACCTCCGCCTTCGCTCAAAACTGTGGTCCCAGCTACGCAAATCAGATCTGTGCTGCTGGAAAGTGCTGCAGTCAATACGGATGGTTTGTTTCCCCGTTCCTAATGCCCGACCTTTCCCCGCATCCCCGTCACCGCCTGCCCCCCCGCTCTTTTTTCTTCTATGATTGCTAAACAAAAGGTTTAGGTGTGATACTAGTGCCGCCCATTGCAACCCCGCCAATTGCCAAAAGGCATATAGTGGTGCCGGTTCCTCGTGCGCTGTAAGGAATCTTCATGCCTCTAATACCTCTAAACTCTTCTAATTGGATCTTGGAAAAATTAGGGTACAGGTGGCGGCGGTGGTGGTACCACCACAACCACAACGGCCACCGGATCCTTCCCTTCTACGGTCCCGTCGATCGATGTATGTGGTGCGGGCTCTGGCGGTGTTACGTGCCCCGGTGCCGGCCCTGGCGGATTTTATTACCGTTGCTGTGTATGCTCATGCTTGTTTGCCCTCATAATGTCTCACTCGCTGATAAATTTACTGGAATAGTCTCGCAATGGTCACTGTGGGCCTAAGAATGGGGTAAGATAGAGCCGCCCTACATCTAGTATATGTGCGGAGCTGATTGCAAATTCGATATAGGAGCAAGCTCAATCCGACTACTGTGGTTCCGGGTGTCAGCCTGGCTACGGTGCTTGTGACCAGCGCCCGGTTCCAGCTCCTCCCCCAGCACCGCACGGCACCGCTGGCGCTGCGGAGAATTGTGGCCCCATCGTGAACAAGAAGTGTGGGGGTAGCTTGTGTTGTTCGGGATGTAAGTACTTTCAACACCCCTACCACTGCCGGCACACAAGATACTGACGATCAATTAGCAAACTTCTGTGGAACCGGTACCGATTTCTGCGGCGCTGCGTAAGTTCTCTCCACTCTTGGCTCCCAAATCAATCTTGCTAACAAAAAATCAGCAATTGGTGCCAGGTTGACTGGGGAACCTGCCACCGGTAAACCCCTGGCATTCCTTAGTCTCACTGTTATCTTTCCTTTCTATTCCGCATACACGAGGGGGGAGCGCAAATTTTCATGACCTGACCTGAGATCCGTCGCCGAATTACATGACATTGTGTTAGATATTTAATCATAATTCCCCCACCGAATAAATCTCGTTTCACTGAACGATAGGAGACCCTGTGACGCCCCCAAACATCCTGCTGAAAGAAATCTGTGCCTGAAGTGTAGTTCTGTTATTAATGCATAAAAGCTCCACCTATAATACCCGGTTGAGATCCTGTGTCACCCAGAAGCCTAAATAGAACCCTCGCACCGGCCATCAATCAATCAATCAATCAATCAATCAATCAATCAATCAATCAATCGCAATGTCCCGACCCGTACGGTAACTCACAGAACAAGAAGCGCCCACACCACCATACCACACAAGAACCCCTCGATCGCATGAGGAAAAAGAAAAGAAAAGGAAAAAAACGGCCATACAATTTGCATAACCCACCTCCCTTACCTCCCTTACCTCCCTTCACCACCACCACCACCACCACCACCATATCCCGGCACGGCTCGCAAACCGTCCCAGAACCAGAAGGAACCAAAAAAACAAAACAAGGATCAAACGAAACGCCATAGTTAAAAAATAAATCTATGCGTACCTTATCCGAGCACCAATAACAAATTTATTTACAAAATATAGACTACCTCCTCCCCCTATTCTTCCGGACAGGAGAGAGCACTCGTACTCGAGTACGGTACCCATCTCGTCCCATCCCGTCCCAGCGAGCCAGCCAGCCAGCCAGCCAGCCCAACAAACTCAACAAGCGTGTACAGCAGAGTATGGACATGCCGTGCAAAATCAGTGAATCGCCCCCCGATCGAAGAATGAACCCGCCTGGAACTAACCAATCGCGACCTCCATCGTCTCCCGATATTCATGGGTGATCACTCGGGATTGGACTACTATTAATGGGTCTTGGAGCGGGAGGGAAGTTGGAGTTTCGGCGGGTGAGTGATTGTTTGTGAGAATTTGTGGGAAAGGGGGGGAGGGAAAGTGCACTTTTATCCTTTTATTTTTACTTTTAAGGGTTGTTGTTGTTGAGTGATGTGATGTGATGTGATATGGTTGGGATGGAGAAACTACACGTACCGGTATTGTGCCGGTGTGTATAACATGGTAAGGAACAGCGAGAATACAAGTGTCATAATATAACAATATGGTAGTGATCAAAGGAGGAAAAATAAATGAGAAAACCTATATTAATCAATCAATCAGTCAGTCCGTCTCCATACTTTGCTCATTCCCGCCACTGGCATCGGGGGCAGCAGTAGTAGTGCCCTCCATACTCCCAGGATTCTTAAGCATAAAACTGCGAGTAAAGTATTCATTCGGATGAATAATATTCTCCGTGAGCCCCACCGGCATGCCGCTAGCTTCCTTCTCCCGCTTGAGCTCCTTGGCATGTATATGTTCGAACACGCGACTGCAGGCAACATGGAACTTCTTGGCTTCGACATCTTCGCGGACGTGCCTGATAACATCCTTATCGCTGATGCCCATAGTGCCCAGTCCTACGACTAGATTGTCGATCGCCATCTCCCGGTAAGGGCATCCATGGATTTGACCCGCGGTTGGGCGCCTCTCCATTATGATCTGCTGACAGGACATGGGTTTATAGTTCCTTCGTGTGCCCTCGAGACCGTAGGCGTGGCGGACGTTGTAACGGTATTTTTTCTGGAACTCATCATCGTCTATGAGGGAGAAGGATTTGCGCCAGAAGATGAGGGCTTCGTCGACGCTTAGGCCTACGCCTTTTAGGAAGAGGCCGTATTGGAGACGGCCGTTGTGCAGGAGCTTCTTTTCTCGGCGGAGGGTGGTGTGCAGTTGCCGCGCGCACATGGGAAAGTACTGGACTAGATCGTCGACTACGGCTGCGGTTAAGCTAGCGCCGTTGAGAGTTGTAGCGGTCATGCTAGTGTTGTATTCTGGTGCTGCGAAGCCGTTGGAGAGGTGGTTTAGGATGGGGATGAGACGGTCATCTTCGTCGAGCCTTGGGAGGGCTCGGGCGGTGAGCTGTATTGATATCGTCAGTGATCTATTTCATACATAGCAGGAAAAGGACTTAGGGCAGAAAGAAATGAAGATACCTCAAGCGCCTTCTCCAACCTCGCTGCGAACTCCGCAATCACTAGTGAAGACTGCTGGAACTCCGGGACATATGCCTTCCCCCCACGCAAAAGCACCTTCCTCTGATCGACAAGATCACACACCCTCTCCCAATCAACCTTGAAAAACCCAGCCTCAAAAACCGCATCAGCTTCATTACTCTTCACCCCCGCCCCTGCAAGCAAGTCCCCCCGCATGCCCGCCTTCTCTTCAGCTGACAAAAATTCCCAATCAAATCCCAAACTCCAAATAAACGCTTGCCGCTCTTGAGAATCATCGCTGTTATACCGCAACCTAAAAAGGATCGTCTCTGCTGCCAGGAACCTCTTCCGTAGGTCTTCTGACCGTGCGAACGCTAATCGGAGGATGTAATGTGAGTAGTGGTCTTTCCGTCGCTCTTCCTGGCTTTTTGAGGGTCTGCCGTCCTGGGGCTTGGAATCCCCTTGTGCGGAGTTCGCCGAGAGCGGGAGAAGCTTCTGACGGAGCCCTTTCGTGGCAACATCGAGCTCTGCTGGGGTCATATTCCGGTAGAGGCAAGATTCGATTTCTCCAAGGACTGTGTGTTATCCCAGGTAAGTCAGTCCCCCACCATACTAGCTGGGTTGCTAAACTATAAGGGGAAGTTCAGGCATGAAAGCGACTGACCTCTTAACCTGTCAATAGCCCATTGCTCGAACTCATCTAGAGTGACTTCTGTCGTGGGAGGGGTATTGTAGAAGTTCAGGCGGTGCGGGTAAAATAATTGCTTAAAGTCCACTCCCGACCAGTGTTTTTTTGCGTCGATCGCTCGCACACGTTTCACTGGCTCTTGCCGGAACATGTTGGATCCACTCTATATAGAATATCGTAGGTTTGTAGTGGTGAGAGGGGGGGAATGTGGAATTGAGTGACAATCCTTCTGGGAAATCCGTGGACGACGCGCCGTCGCGTAAATTAGTTGAAGTCGCGTTTGTGAGCTATGGGTTAGGGCTATTCCACTCCAGACCCTTCCGGCAGAAATGAAGTTGCTACAGAGGCGGTGAAATCCGCATGAAGCTTGGAGAATCGACCCCGGTACGAATTTGAGCATTCCCAAAAGATTCTTTTCATCGCGCGGTATCATACATACAGCATCCAGAACCCAAATCTTTTATCAACAAAACCGAGTGAGACCACATGACTGCCAAGTAACAAAAGGCCAGGTATTCTAGCCCCAGAGCCGCAGCCCCTGACAAAAGAGCATGCTCCGACTTTCAACAGAGCCGTCAGTCACCAAAAACCACAACTCCACTCCTTTCTTTCACAAGGAAACCCCCCTCCACAAAAAAAATTAAAGACACAAACCCCTTCCGTTCCTTTTTCCCGATTTCCAAGAACCATGGTGTGTCCTAGCTCCTCTCCCCCGAAATTATAGCCCTAACATGAGGTGAAAATCCAGCTTGCAAAGCTCACAGGCGTCATGATGCTAATGGTCGCATCCATCGTGTTCCTTTACTATAGTATCTGGACCCTGTTCATGGTACTCTACTCTCTTCCCACCCCCCACTCTACTCCCTTTTCCGCTGATGCCTTTGGGATAGCCCTTCGTGGACGACGGTCACCCACTCCACGACCTATTCCCACCGCGCGTGTGGGCGATTCGGATACCTGTCATTCTGATTCTGGTCGGGATTGCGGTTGTGGGGAGTTTCTTGAGCGTGGTTATGATCCGGAGTGGCAGGAAGAAAGCAGCTAAGGCTAAGGCTGCTGCTGGACAGGGGAAGAAGAAAAATTAAAGTGACTGTGGACTCTGGGGATTTCTTCGGAGGAGCCTGGGGGGTGGTCGGGACGCGGAAAAGAGATTACTGACATGGGATGGATATGACAGTCCTTAATGTGGCCTTTTGTTTCTTGTGTATGGCTATGGGCGAGGTATGGCAGCCAACTTGTCTCGCCCGGCGTACGGGAGGGGGAATAGATAGAGAATAATTGTTTGATATGAAGGAAAGCGTGACCATACGGACCTTCTCCTATATTTTTTCGGCTCGCTTGAGAGGCCCCATTATATTCCCCGTCTAAAACCCAGAGGTATATACTAACTCTAAAGAAGAAAAAAGACACAAATAATACAAGCGCAAGAAAAAAACCCACCTATTATAACTGATCATATGCTTAAATTATCATGAGGAAATACTAATAACGCAGCTTTATGTCTGACTAAGAGGCCAATTATCGAGCAGGCGATTTGCAACCCCATGAGTCCCATTGTAGCTTTATCTTCTCTCATAGGGCCAAATGTTATGATCCAGAGGTTGACCAAAGTGAGATTCGAACACTCCATGATCACACCTTCCTTGTTCCTCCAAACCTGGACCAACCGTAACTTCTCCAGTATATTCAGAACGAAAGCGATGTACCACTTGGGTGGTTCCTCAAAAGGTGCCCGAGAGGGCTCCATCAAGCCGGACCTTGCGTTGAACCTCGGCAGGCGGTGGCGGGGGCAAGGCACCAACCGGAACAATTGCGGAGCCGAGTATATGAAATTGAAGACCTGTGGGATGAATAGGAGTAGGAGTGTCTTAGAAAAGTGACCCAGGATGCCAACCACGGCGAATGTCATTCCGGCGAAGTAACAGTAGGTATCACCCACGAATACTTTAGAAGGGTACCAATTGTGCCACCACAAGGCCAAAGAAACACCTATGAATGGCAAGAGGAAATAGAGCGAGAACAGATGTGAATCTGTAGCTGGATGACCCTCGACGGAGATGTATAGCAAATCGTTGATAGCGATGAAAGATCCAATTACAATAGATTGGGAAACCTCAATCCCGTTAATACCAGCTAAGATGTTGATCGAATTCGGGCAGAAGATAGCTATAGCCGCCATGTAAAGATAATATCCCCAAGAGAGATCTAGGAGATTTGTTCCGAGGTACTCCTGGAGGCTAGTAGGAACAACAATATTGGTGACGCCGAAATCTACGTAGTAAACCATTAACATTGGAATCGCAGCGATGACCGGAAGAAAAAGCTTGTGGCGCCACCGAATGTCGAAGAGATCGTCGGCGACCCCTAATATCACCATGCTCTGGAGAGAAAGAATTGCTGAAAGATATTCGCCCAACTACCAGTCCAAGTATGTCAGAAACAATCCCTAACACTCGGGCAAAGTAAAGTAACCTTATTATGAGGAAACTTATGCAATAACCTCCCAGTTTCCACTCCCTCAACCGTCGCATCCCTATTCCCACCACCACTCGTCAAGATGACAAAATATTCGTAAAAAGCGAACGGCAAGAATACGATCATGCACATGAGGTAAACGACTGCGCAAACAGCACCCATAGTCTCTGGCCTATTCCCAAGAATCTTAGCAAAGTCCGCCTCCTAGCCTATAATATGGAGGGGCCATACAGCTCTCTCCGGTCCGCTTTTGATTTATCTTTCCCCTTCAACCCAACTCTCTTGAAGGAGTCACCAAGCCAGACAATTAGACAGTACGAAGCTGAAAATGCGATGCCGCTGAAGCCTAGAGATGCGATCAGGGGCTCGCCATCGCCAACGAATACAGTCCAAATCAGTCCGAGACATGCGCCGACAATGGTGAAGAGGGAGATAAACCACCCAGTGGTGATTTTTTGCGTCATTTTCTAGTGGCGTTATGTAGAGAGTCGGTAAACATGGGTAGTCAGAAGAGTAAAAGGATATGTCTGGTTCGTGAACAAAATATTCGGTGATTTCCCTCATAACGGCTGCCCGCGTTTGTTCCCCGAGGAGGACACGTTGAGACTCCGGCTTAGCTGTTGGAGCCAAGCCTTTAGCTCGGCAGTCGGCCAATTTCGAGTGATGGTTCATGATACGAGATGGACTGTGGGTACGAGGCGATCGATTTCACTTATTTACAGCTTGAATTTCAAGATTTGTGGACCGTTTTTTGCTGTTTTTTACATCACATACAAAAGAACATTCCCATCCCAGAAACACCCATTTAAAAGCAATTTTTGAAGAACGACCTGGCCTCGAGTAGTCTCAGATGGCAGGAGAAACGAGAAATTTATTTGGCTGAAATTATTTTCGTTGATCCCTGCTTTACCACCCGCCTAGATCGTCGGCAGGGGGAGGAGGAGGAGGAGCGGTATATTCAGGGGGATATTCAGGAACATCCTCAACGACCGGTTCAACACTAGTTTGCTCAACGATAGCAGTCTCCTGTGCCTGAGTGGCGGCCGCGCGCGCAGCTTCAGCCTTAGGGCCCTATAGAGACGCATAAAGTGGTTAGATTTTGGTTGTACAAATTAATCCGGGTGCTTGAGGGGAACTTACGTAGTCTTGCGATGAAGGTTGCCCAATCGGTGCCTCTTCTTTGGGCTCGATAACGGTAACGGTGTCGGGAAGAGACTTTTGGGGTCCACTCTTTCCATCGGGGTCACTTCCACGCATGATCTTGACCTTGATACCGAGCACACCCTGGCGGAGAAGAACGTGGCGAGTAGCAGAGTCAATGAAGTCGCGGGCGGGCTGACCAGAGTGAATCATGAATCCGTCCTGTCGGTGGAGATTTTGTCAGGTTCTAGATTACGCAATAATCCACCTATATTGGTTCTGGCGGTGTGCGGAAGTGGACTCACAGTGAACTTCATGCTCTTAGCTCTAGCAGCTCTAAGCTTTCCAGACACAACAACCTCGCAACCCTTGGCACCTGATTCCATGATAAACCTCAAAACACCATAGCAAGCTCTGCGAACAGCAAGACCGTTGAGGAGCTTGTATCGGAGGGATTCGCACTGGGCAACAGCACAAAGACCGCGGTTCTGGACCTTGGCGGCATACAGGGAGACAGAATTCTCGGGGAACTTGAAACGCTTTTGGATAAGCGACGTGAGTTCGCGGATGCGACGACCCTGCTCTCCAAGAACTTCCTGGGTGTGGGTAGCACGAATGACTAAAAGAGAGTTAATGTTGGTAGAATATCCCTCAACTTGCTTTTCCTAGCTCCGTTGAGCTTGGATTGAAGGTAAGACGTACTGATATCGGTGACGGTAGGGGTGACGCGGACTTCAACGCCGGAATAACCCTCTTCAGCCAATTCGCGAGTGAAGAACTCGTTCAGCTCTGCATAGAAAACACCATCGGCGACGAACTTGCGGCGCTTGGAGATTGTTTGGGATTGAGCAGACCTATATTCGGGATATCAGCTTCTATCATAAAAACCCAACTATCTCCCTTGATTGCAGCTGGATTTTCCACTAGCGGAAAAGATACGGAAAGGACTTACGCCATGGTAGCAGATGTTAGACCGACTGTTGATTGCTGCCGTTGGTTGTGGACGTTGTGCTTTATCGGTGGTGGGGAAATTGTAAACTTTCTTCTGAGAAAGTGGGTTGCTGTGTGGGATGTGTCGGGATAAGAGGGTTTGCCCTGCCCAATCACTTGGAAAAGCGTCACACGCTGGGTGGGGTAGGCCGGGTAACCGGAATATTTTCACGGGCTTGAGAGGCTATTCATGATACAGGTGCCAGGCGAGTGACAAAAATCACTTTTGGGTTGTTATCATAGCCATTCTATGATATCATATTATATCATACCGTAAAAACTCGAACAATCGGGCCATGTGCTATGTATCATAGACCGAAACTTCCTCCTCTGGAAAAAGGGTAAAAACACACCAAATATCTGCCCTAGATAGAGGGAAAACGAAAGAGAACACCAGACCATACTAAGAGAGGTAACTCCAACGCCCTAGCACATGGTTCGATTATTCGAGTCCTTACGGTAGTAGAATGGTTTTCGTACAAAGTTGATAGAAATGATCTGGCTCGTAGGAAACTTGTGACTACGGGATTCTCCCAAGCAAGCCTGTGCCAAGATCGATAGGGGTGTGGCTCGTCGAGCGTCCCTGCGTTGGTGAGCTGAGCCACATGCACCTCCCCTTTGAACTGATGCGGTAGTGCGGTAGACTACGGTAGGTGCGAGGGTCTGCCTCTTGCCACTTTGCCCCCCACCACCGAAAAGTTTCCTTGTTGATAACTTTACCAACGCCTGCTTTAGAACATAATACCGATAATAAGCTCGACGCCAATTATATCCTTACAATGGCTTCGGCAGTTTTTTTCCTTGATCTCAAGGGCAAGGTGGGCTCTATTCCCAGATAGCGAAGGAACCGTGTTCCCGAAAGCTGACGCATCTACTGTTAAGACATTACTGGCCCGCAACTATCGAGGGGACATCCCTATGTCAGCCGTCGAGAAGTTTCCTATTCTTCTACTTGAAGCCGAGGAGGAGAGTTCGGCAGTCCCGCCATGCTTCTCGCATGAAGGTATTAACGTTGGTTTGCCTCCAGTCTCCTACCTGCTCTACCATAGCCCAGCTGAACAAAAAGAGAAATTAGTATCTCTATATCCGACACAATAACCTCTATGTACTTGCTCTTACAAAACGAAACTCTAATGCCACTGAGATCTTGCTATTCCTTCACCGAATAGTGGAAGTATTCACGGAATACTTCAAGGAGCTTGAGGAGGAGAGTATTCGGGACAACTTTGTTATTATCTACGAGCTTCTCGACGAGATGATGGACTTTGGGTACCCACAGACTACCGAAACTAAGATTCTTCAAGAGTTTGTCTCCGCTTGGGACTAAATTACGAGGATGTTTCTCTGGCTAACCGTTATAGATACATTACCCAAGAGTCCCACAAGCTGGAGATTCAAGCCCGCCCACCTATAGCTGTCACAAATGCCGTTAGTTGGAGATCCGAGGGCATCCGCTATCGCAAAAACGAAGTCTTTCTGGACGTCATTGAATCGCTTAATCTTCTCGTTAACAGTAATGGAAACGTCTTGCGGTCTGAGATTCTTGGCGCTATCAAGATGAAGTGTTATCTCTCCGGCATGCCAGAGCTGAGGCTGGGTCTCAACGATAAGGTCATGTTTGAGAGTACTGGTAGAACCACAAGAGGGAAAGCTATCGAGATGGAGGACGTCAAATTTCACCAATGTGTGCGGTTGTCGCGGTTTGAAAACGACAGAACAATCAGCTTCATTCCCCCCGATGGTGAGTTTGAATTGATGAGTTACCGGTTGAATACTCAGGTGAAACCCTTAATCTGGGTAGAGTGTATGGTTGAGAGCCACTCTGGGTCGAGGATCGAATATATGCTCAAGGTATGTGATGGGTTCTTCACTCATTATGGTTTGGATTAGCAACTAATGTTCCAAAGGCCAAGGCACAATTCAAGCGACGCTCTACTGCAAACAATGTAGAAATTATTGTCCCAGTCCCTGACGATGCAGACTCGCCTCGATTCAGAACAAACATCGGAAGCGTACACTACGCGCCTGAGAAGTCAGCGATTGTTTGGAAGATCAAGCAGTTCGGAGGCGGAAAGGAGTTTCTGATGAGAGCTGAGCTAGGTCTACCTAGTGTCAAGGAAGCTGAGCCTGAGAGAAAGAAGAGGCCTATCAGCGTGAAGTTCGAAATTCCTTACTTCACTACGTCAGGTATTCAGGTCCGGTATCTTAAGATCATTGAGCCCAAGTTGCAGTACCCTAGTTTGCCATGGGTCAGATACATATCTTGTGCTTCAGGTATGAATAGCTTACACCTCAGCAGTTGTGGGGCCTTTTAACTAATTATGGGATATGATATAGACTACCATGTGCGCCTTCCCGAACCTACTCAAAACTAAGCAGGGTGCCTACAATGGAGGTCTGTTTTATTGAGAGATATTTCTATTGGTATTTGATGTATATAAATGACATTGCGGGTCTGCCTCCTGATGTTTGCTCTCAAGCCTGTAGTTTAACGGACAGTCACCTTGCTCTCTTTCAACAAGACAATTATGATAGGGTGTTAGGGTCCCAAAGTATAATCTTGGAATAGCGATTTATTGAACCCCTAATCTACCGAAAACCCTATCAAGTTCCTCCCCTCCACCACTAGCACCATCTTGAACCGGGTGAGCGGCCGCGGGAGCCGGAATCAGAGCAGGGGTGGGAGTGGATCTCGTAGGTTCCAATATCCGTAGTTCGGTGTCTAGATAACCGGGAGCAACTCTTCTTTTCTCCATCAGTTCTCTATCCTCGATACTTTTCTCCCAAACCTTTATTGCCTGCTCTTTCGCCTTCTGCTGAGACCGAATATGTGTTATCAGTGATTGGCAAGAGCTTATTATGGCGGCGGGGGTCGTCGAGAAGCCTCCAGATGGTGAAACGACATATCCGCCTTGAGGGCTGCCTGGCGGAGGGGCGGTGGATGGTGGGGGTAGGGATAGCGGGAGTGTCTGATATGAGTATGGTAGGGTTACGGCGGTGGGAAGGTGAATGAACGGGGAAACGGTGAGCGGGAGTTGCTGGAGGAGGGAGTGAGCTATAGATGTGTCTTGTTAGATTAAAGCCAGAAGTAGGCGATGAATACCTATAGGGAAGGGGGTTTCTTACATCGGTGATCGTGCATACTGTCATCTAGGTTGCTTTAGTGTTGCTTCTAGTCGGAGCTTTAGGGTCAGAGTCGAGTTCCATGGTGGTGACTGCCAAGGCCCTTTCCATGAATCTTAGGTTACCCGGCAAAAACACACCCCTCCTACATGGCTTCAATTTTTTTTGGGGAAAAAAGTTCACTCAGCAACAGCCTAAAAAATGGCCAAACGCGCAAAAATCGACAACGGAGGCAATCGCTCCTCCAACGATAGTGAAGTGGAAGAGTTGGAGCGGGACAGCATTCCCGAGAGGAAGAAAAAGTCAAAGTCTCAAGATGACGCTGAGGACGATACATTCAGGCGACGCACCGTTTTCGTCCGTTCTCTCCCATACACAACGACTACTGAATCCCTATCGACCCACTTCTCCTTCATCGCCCCGTTAAAACATGCGACCGTCGTTGCCGACCCCGTTACTAAAAAGTCGCGCGGTTTCGGTTTCGTCACATTCCTCGACGCCGAGGACGCTCAGAAGGCCGTCAAACAACTTAATGGCGCCGACCTCGAAGGCAGGAAATTGAGGGTCGAGATTGCCGAGAAGCGGCATCGCGAGACTGCTCTTGGTGAAGGGGAAGTGAAGAAGGGGAAGACGGTAGACGGAGAGGACGTCAAGAAGCGGGCGCCTAGATTGATTGTCAGAAATCTGCCGTGGAGTGTCAAGAAGCCGGAGGATCTGGTCAAGATTTTTCAGAGCTATGGGAAGGTTCGGGATGTCATTATTCCTAGGAAGGGTAATAAGCCTAGCGGTCCCATGAGTGGGTTTGCATTTGTCACCATGAAGGGATACAAGAATGCTGAGAATGCCATTGAGAAGACCAATGGGATGGAGATTGATGGAAGGACGGTCGCGGTAGATTGGGCGGTGGAGAAGGGTGAGTGGGAGCAGAAGAAGGGGACCGTGGATATGGATATTGGCGAGGACGGAGAGGAGAAGGATAATGAGGAGGTGGCTGTAAAGGTTGAAGATGATGATGAGGAGGACGGCGGGGTTGGTGTTATTGGTGACGACGATGCTGAGAGCATGGACAACGCATCTGACGCATCATCCGATGAAGGTTCGGATATTGAGGACTTTGGCGACGACGAAGATGAAGAAAACAGCACACAGAAGAAACTTTATTCTGAGGAAGAAGAAAAATCACTTACTGTCTTTATCCGTAATATCCCCTTTTCGACCGACGATGAAACTCTCCATAAGCATTTCGAATCGAACTTTGGTCCTGTCCGCTACGCAAGAATCGTAATGGACCATGCTACTGAGCGCCCTCGGGGAACCGGCTTTGTCTGCTTCTTCAATAAAGAGGATTGTGATAGGAGTCTAGCTGATGCTCCCCGCCAACAATTCCAAACTACAAAGGGCAAGTCTCTACTACAAAACGAAGGAGACGATCTTAGCGGAAGGTACACAATCGGCAGCCGGATTATCCAGCTTACGCGGGCCGTGAATAAGACCGAAGCTGCGAAGCTTCAAGAGGCTGGCCTAGCACGAAGAGATAAAGCACAGGGTGACAAACGTCGACTATTTCTCATACAAGAAGGAACTATTCCAGCGTCCTCCCCCGCATTCCAACGACTTTCCAATAGCGAGAGACTTCTCCGCGAAGCGTCCTTGAAGCAACGCAAAACTCTCCTTCAGTCAAACCCCATGCTCCATTTATCACTCACACGACTTTCTATCCGCAATTTACCCAGATCTATTACGGCAAAGGGCTTGAAACAGCTTGCTAGAGAGGCTGCTGTGGGATTTGCCGCAGATGTCAAGGCTGGTAAACGAAAACAGTTGTCAAAAGAAGAATTGGTGCGTGGTGGGGATGATGATCGCGAAGCAGAGAGACGAAGAAAGGCGCAGGGCAAGGGAATTGTTCGGCAAGCAAAGGTTGTGGAAGAGAAGGCCGGAACGGGTCGGAGTAGAGGATATGGGTTTATTGAGTATTCCTCACATCGCTGGGCGCTTATGGGGCTACGCTGGTTGAATGGACATGAGGTCGGTGGGACTGCGGCGCTAGTAGAAGGGGGGACCGGAAAGAAGACAAGAACTACTAAAGAGAAGGGAAAAGGAACCGTTCCACCCCCCATAACCGAAGAGAAGAAGAAAAGGTTGATCGTCGAATTTGCGATCGAGAATGCACAGGTTGTGGCGAGGCGGAAGGAAAAGGAGGAGAAAGCTAGGGAAAGGTCAAGGCTAGTCGCCGAAGGGAAAGCTAAGCCTCTGGAATCTACAAAAGAGAAAAGGAAGCAGTTCGCTGCCAAAGGCGCAGCAGCAGCGAAGGCTCGAGGGGGAGGAAGGGGATTTAGCAATGGAAAGCGGAAGAGGGAGGAAGAGGCAAAAGATGTGAGAGAGGAGGATTCCAACAAGAAGGTTAAAAAGGATAAGGTGGCACCAAAAGCCGCGAGGATAATTGCCAGAAAGAGGCAGATAAGGAGAAGAGTTGGGAAGGGAGGTGCGTGATGTGATGCTACGTATTTCCACGCCCTGAGGCTGCTGCGGCTTGTAATTGTACATAATATTGTTATCCTATGTCGATGACGGTATAATCGGAAAACGTTTCTTGATCAATAAATATGTCGGTATGATAGAGAGTCTTTGCACGGAAGTCGTTTCATGGGCTGTGCGACGGAACCTTGGTGCCAGGTCTTACTGAACTTTTAAGACAAGCTTGCTTCCAGCGCCTTTTGGGAGGGGCTGTTGAGCTCCTTGCGCAAAGCCTCCCTATGTAATATCTTTGAGCAGAATAAATGCTGTACGGTAGTGTATTATAATGCATCCTACTAGTAAGGTTGGTGCATCTCGTGAACCTGTCGCACTTCCTTCCTTGGTCAAATTGATATCTATTGTATCATGAGCTATCACTTTCTCCTGCTGTAACGTCGAAGTGGGGTCCAGGGCAAGCCCTTATCAGTGTTTACTAAGCAAAGATATCAGGAGTCTGTGGAAACAAACGAAAAAAGGAAGAAGGGAAGGGAAAAAGTAAAGTGTGACAATACGTACCTTGTAGGTTTCCCCTGGGACCTAGATTTCTATTTATGTGCCATTGAAATTGCAATTCCGTCTGCATTTGTCACTATTGTGCCAAGGCAAAAATATCCCTCAGTCCGTCCACACGCGCCGTCCTTTCTTGGGTTTGTGCTTGAGTATATATGTTATCTCCATGTTACTACCCCGCATGCTCTCCACTTCTCTCTTCCTTCACCCCCTACAACCCACATCCCACCCGATTTCTGTTCTGTTACCCAAACTGTCGTCAAGAAGTGCATTAGTATGTTTATGGTCCCCTACCCTCCTTCAATGGCTCGAGTTTATTTGGCTTCAGACGAATAACTTTTGGTTATTCTCAGATCGCTCGACATCTCTCCACATCCTCTGAGAAGATGTCTTACACCGTGAGGAAGATAGGGCAGCCCAACACTTTGGGTTAGTGATCTTCTAGATTCCAAAATAGTTATCTTTGCTGACTTTGGGATTTTGGGATTTAGAGCACAGGGTGTACATCGAGAGGGACGGTGTTCCAATTTCTCCATTCCATGACATCCCTCTCTACGCAAAGTAAGTACCCGTTTTTTGGTGTCTCAGTGAGGGGTTTTTGCCCGGTATTAACTCTCTCCCAATTAGTGAGCAGAAGACCATCCTCAATATGATTGTCGAGATCCCTCGCTGGACCAACGGAAAGCTTGAGGTATATACACGAGCTGTTACCGGAAGCATCTCTAACGCTTTTTGAATGACTAGATTTGCAAGGAGGAACTCCTCAACCCGATCAAGCAAGATGTTAAGAAAGGAAGGATAAGATTCGTCCGCAACTGCTTCCCACACAAGGGATACCTCTGGAATTATGGCGCTTTCCCCCAGACTTGGGAGGACCCTAATGTTACCCACCCCGAGACTAAGGCCAAGGGTGACAACGATCCGTTGGATGTCTGTGAGATTGGTGAGACTGTAGGATACACTGGCCAGGTTAAGCAGGTCAAGGTATTGGGTGTTATGGCTCTTTTGGATGAAGAGGAGACCGATTGGAAGGTTATTGTCATTGATATCCAGGATCCTTTGGCCCCTAAACTCAATGGTTTGGTCTCACTTCCGCGTTCAACGGTGGCTGGTAATAATTTCATTGTTTAGATATTGAGGATGTCGAGCGCCATCTTCCTGGCCTCTTGAGGGCCACCAACGAGTGGTTCCGCATCTACAAAATCCCGGATGGAAAGCCTGAGAACCAATTTGCATTCTCTGGCGAATGCAAGAACAAAAAGTGAGCAATATCCATCGCGGTTCCCCTCTGTGAAACCTTTCTGACATGCCGGAACCAGATATGCCACCGATGTCATCCGTGAATGCAGTGGGGCATGGGAAGAACTCATTAGTGGCCAGAGCGACCCTAACAGCATATCTCTGTAGGGCCTCCTCCCGTAGATTATTTTTTCTTCGAAAGCTCGCACTGACAAAATTTGTAGTGCCAATTTGACTGTTGCCAATTCTCCCGGCCGTGTCGACCCAAACAAGATCCCTCCCATCCCGCAGGGAGACAATCTGCTTCCTGCTCCTATTGATCCTACCATCGACAAGTGGTTTTTCATCTCTGGTGCTGCTATGTAAGGCTGTTTTCAGTATCGGATGGGATCGGTGGATTGGTCTTAGATAGAAACATAACAAGAACAATACATAGTGGGTCAGGCTATATCTCTGTGTAAGGTTATACATCGCATAATAATTTCGAATTTAAGTGATGCTATAGTTTGAACCTCGAACCTTTTAGTACCGAGAGTTGATCAATTGAGGTGGGGTGGACTATGAGCTGCCGCCTCAATCCGTATGCGCGCTCTCGAGCAAGAGGCATCAAGCTGTTATGCATAGGGTTGGGTTTTGCAGGTGGGGGAATCCGGAGGCTTGTCGGCAGGCCAACATGTGGAGCATTCACGATTAACATACTACCCGAAGGTTCAGTGTGGTCGGACTAGAACAGTAAAAATTAATTTTCATGATACAAGTGAAACCCCTTCTATCCAGTCACAGCCATACTACTTGAACCTGCCTAGCTAGGCATCTTAAATGAGTAGCCTCTCAATCTTTTCTTTGGCAGCTCTGATCTGGCCCTGCAATTCCGAAGCCTCGTTTGAAGTGACACTGGCCGAGATGACGGACCTGGAAACGCCACAAGCACGCCCGAGCGCAATCTTGGAAGGCACAAAGACGTAGGGGACGTTCTTGTCCTCACAAAGGAGGGGAAGATGGAGGAGAATCTCTAAAGGGGCAGTATCGGCTGCGAGTACAATGAATTCGGAGATACCTCGGTTGAGAGTTTTGGTCGCTGTAAATAATGCTTAGCCAAAGAGTCTGAGACAAGAGAGGTATTGGGTTGACAAACCTTCGTTCGCTCCCTTTTTTAACTGGCGGTAGTGAGATGCTTGCTGGACGATATCGAGGATCGTCTGGGTGAGGGCTTCATCAGCGAGAGGAAAAGCTATACCATAAGCGAATATTTGTTAGCAGAGGTTGTTCTCATATGGATGTTGGTGGGAGAAGGTACCTTTAGGGTTGACAGCGGCCATTTTAGAATTGTAGTGAAAAAAGTGATACTTCTAAAGTGGGTGTAGTAGTGATGCGATAGTGGGGAAGTGAGAGATAAAGGGTTCCTTGCTCGGGTGCTCGCCCTTTATTTCGCTGGTGGTTGGTGGAATTTCGGATGGTGGATGTTGAAGCCTTTGGGGATAGAGTAGGAAGTGGGTTGCGGCTCCAGTGATCTTTTTTCCTTGGGAGATGTCAATTCAACCCTAACCCACCCTTTCATGACCCTTGGGGATAACATGTATCAAAGGTATGCATCAGCGGATAAACTACTATACAAAGTTCTCCTGGATGATGTTTAACTGTGATTCAGAGCCTTTCTATATATTTTGTGCATATTGTTGCTAAGGACACGGACTTCGTCATCTGCCATCTCTTCTATCCTCAAACTTTCAGCCACCACTCACCAAACCCCCCGGAAAACACAAGCAAGCATCTTTTCATCCTCCATCTAACGCTTGCCTTCAAAATCAACCACCTACTCACACTTCCATTCAACCTTCCAGATTTCCACACTTTCTTATTCCGAAAAAAACTAACTAATACAATGACTACTGAGCTTTGGTAAGCCTCTCCGTTGTCCCGATTTCTCCACCTTCGCCTGCCCCTTTCATGGCCAGCGTCCAACTACGTAGTTCGTGTTGGGCCGGTGAACTGTGTGGCCCGAACATAAAGCATGGGGACCAGGCAGATAATTGCGATATGAAATCGTTCATTACAGGTTTTAAGGGGAACGGTTGCTAACGTTTCTCGTTACTTTTAGTCCTGTCTACGCAGTACGTATACTAGACGCGAAAGACTTAAATATGGCGACATCGAGTATGTTGTACTAACGCGATGATAGCCTTTTTTCGGTGCCATGGGGTGTACTGCCGCCATCGTTTTTACCTGTTTTGGTGCTAGTTATGGAACTGCGAAATCCGGTGTCGGTATCTCTGCTATGGGTGTTTTGAGGCCTGACTTGATCGTCAAGAGTACGTCTATCTGGTGTCTAAACTTGTTCTCGAGCTCGTGGCGGACCATGCTCTGGCACGGGAGCTGGCATAAATGTTCGTTGTACGACATAATCACTAACGCGCATGTCATAGACATTATACCTGTTATTATGGCTGGTATCATTGGCATTTATGGTCTCGTCGTCTCCGTCCTGGTATCATCAGGTCTCCATCAGATTCTCCCCCTGTACACTGGGTTTTTACAGCTTGGCGCTGGTCTTTCTGTCGGGCTTGCCGGTTTGGCAGCAGGTAAGACCCCTACCCACCAGAACGCTCCCCATCTTGGTTTCTAACCTGTTTTCAGGATTTGCCATCGGTATTGTCGGTGATGCTGGTGTCCGCGGTACTGCTCAGCAGCCGAGACTCTTTGTCGGAATGATCTTGATCCTGATTTTCGCTGAAGTCTTGGGATTGTACGGTTTGATCGTTGCCTTGTTGATGAACTCCAAAGCTTCCACGGACGTCAAGTGCTAATAAAGCGCTCTGGCAATGGGGACGAGATGTCTGCTTGGAATGTCAAAAGTCTGTGTGGGCCATCATACGGCTGAAGCAGAATGGGAAATGTAATCTTTTTTGTACAACTGTGTGGCGCGGTGGGTCTGCAAACATGCAAAGGAGGGAAACGAATAAGGTATCTTATCGCATGTTTTTCTGGAACCGGTTCTTTCTTCTTTTAGGGTTCATCTGGCCTGGACAAGGATTATGGAGGTAATGAGAGTTGAGGTCGTTAGTCTATTGGTCTTATTCCCTTGTTTTCGCTTGTGAAAATAGTTGGGCTTTTTTCTTCTTTTTTTTTTTAGAAAACGTGATTTTTCGTGCTATCCTGCTTGAAATCTGGGCCTTTTACCTTGTGATAACCTGTGACCCATTATCCAATTGCCTAGATCTGAGCTTGGGATTATAATACGGATCTCCTTGTGTCGTAGGCTATGCACCTCCGTAGATTTCCTCTGTCTAGCATGAGGGTACCAGTCCCGGGGTTACGCTATGAACGTGTAAGTGTCAGCATGATCCACCTGTGTCAATCATCCCAATGCGAGGAAGGCAGACGATCTTATCTTGTATCATAGATTGGATCACCGTTTCTGCTGTGACTGCTTCTTTTCATTTATGCCAAGTCTCAACTACCCACACTTCACTTCGCTCCGAACTTTGGCAACTTCTCACCAAGGCCTACGAATTGATCCAGCAACTCCACTAGCACCAACGACATCGCCAATATCCCAAACCACCGACAAACCAAACGACTGCCATGGCTCCAAAAGGAAAGAAAGTCGAACGCAAGGAAGAAAATATCTCTCTGGGACCCCAAATTCGTGATGGTCAGTGCACAATTTCCCTTCCTATGAGATTTTCACCCCGAGGAATCAATCAGACTAGGTAAGGGGGGGGAATTGGTGATGGCTAATTTCAGGTCCTTTTTCGCAAGAAAATAGGCGAACTTGTCTTCGGTGTCGCCCGTATCTTCGCTTCTTTCAATGATACTTTCGTCCACGTTACCGATCTCAGGTGTGTCTCAACCAATCAATCATGAATTCTGAGGGCATATGTATATATATATATATATATTATTATATATACACAAGAAGAAAGATATGATAAGGGGTAGAGGCTGACGCTTCATTGATCCTTTGATCTTTTCTTCTTCCAGCGGACGGGAAACCATAGTCCGTGTCACTGGAGGAATGAAGGTTAAGGCCGATCGCGACGAATCTTCGCCATACGCTGCTATGTTGGCTGCTCAGGATGTTGCGGCCCGTTGCAAGGAGGTTGGCGTTACCGCTTTGCACATCAAGATTCGTGCTACTGGAGGTTAGCTAAGACTGCTTGATGGAAACGCTCTTGGGGATGGAAATGTTGACCGTTTCGTTTTTTAGGTAACGGAACCAAGACTCCCGGCCCTGGTGCCCAGTCTGCCCTCCGTGCCCTTGCTCGTGCCGGTATGTCTTTACTCTCGCTGTCCCCTAGTTTGACTCATATCGTTAATGCTTTGTCAGGTATGCGTATTGGCCGTATCGAGGATGTCACCCCCACACCTTCCGACTCTACTCGTCGCAAGGGTGGTAGACGTGGTCGCCGTCTGTGAACAAACAAACAAAAAATGGATATTGGGTTGCTTTCCTGGGTTTCTTATATGTACTGTAGATGCTTATCCAAAAGTACTATCTGGTGATCTATGCCAAGCCTTTTCCCGTGACAACCGTGTATCTTGCGAGTAGCACTCAACCATTCATACTTGTATCGTGACAAAATTGCTAGCGCTTGTAGGTAGTGAAATCTATTATGTCTCTCAGAAGGACTACCCAAAACACCTTATCCCCTCTCCTCCTTTGGCTTCATGATTGCCCTATTCGAGTACAGCTTGATAAAATATATAGATATCATACATGGACAGTCATCTAGTGCAACTGCCCAAGATTAATGGAATCCTGCAACATCCCCACTTTTCCACTCCTCCTAATCGATCAGCCCTCCTAATCCTTCCTTTTCTACTTGTACCATACCCGAGTACTCGAGTACAGTACGAGTACATCTGGCGAGTTAGCCTTAAATAACTGATCCATACTTGTACCTTGTTGCCGGATCTTGTATCTCTTCAACCGATGAGACACGCAGATTCCGTTCCTTCGTATACGGTAACTCTATTCTGTGGCTCAACAGCTTTCTACCAATAAGGGCTCGATATTTCATGATTTTTTGTTAGGCAAAGCCACTGAGCCACAGCATGGAGGTACCGTATACGGAAGGAACGGAATCTGCCTGTCTCATCGGTCCATGGGCTATCATAGCAGAGCCCTAGATGAGTGTAACCACAAATGGCAAGGATTGTTAGTAGGAACAATCAAATCTACCCTAACTCACGTGCTAATTCACAGGCTGCCCAGCCATTCCTCTCGAGCTCCGTAGCGACCCACCTAACAACACAAGCTTCAACACCACAGCCATTTACCAACAACATTCAACAACCCCTCCTGTACTGCTACTCCCTACATATTAATTCGCAGCGGGTACCGCTTAGCCATTTTAATCGCAATGGCGTCTCAGGCAACTTCCGCTGCTCCAGGCGCAGGGGCTCATGCGGCCGGTTCCCCACAAGCACTCAATCAAATTGTAATAGAATATCTTAGCAAGAAAGGCTACGCAAAGACTGAAGCTATGCTTCGTGTGGAATCAGCACATACAGATCACGAGGGGAGGCCTATCTTATCCAATCTGGACGATCAGCCAGACGTTAAGTACGAGAAGGCATACAGTAAGTCATCCCACCGGTTCACTTCCCCCAACTGAAATCGCACTCACTGACCGCATTGATGCTTGACAGCTCATTTGAAGGGCTGGATTGAGAATTCGCTGGATATTTACAAAGTATGTTTGCTCTTGCTCACCTCCTCTTTGCGCGCAGGTTTTCTCAAGGGTTACAAGAAGGCTGAATACTGACGGCTCGAAAAGCCAGAGTTGCGCAGGCTTTTGTTCCCGGTTTTCGTTCATTTGTTCCTACAGCTTGTCAAGGAGGGCTACATGAAGCCTAGCCAGAGGTTCTTCGAGGAACATTCCCTCGAACATGCCGCTGCCCATGCTGTCGATTTAATGAAGCTCAGGGCCATCTCCCTCCCGCAACATATCGACGAGGACCACTTGGCCAGATTGTACCGCGAGAACAAATACAAAGTCAACTTCTCCAAGACGACGTCCAATCTCTTGATCCACTTTCTGGAGGAGACTGAGGATAATGGTGGAGGGGTTGTGCTTAGGATCATCAACGAGCATGTCGAGATGAGAACCACTTCAGGGCGCCCCACTATGTTCGGAGAGGAAGAAGGAATTCTAGGCGAGAATGAGGGGATCACCGGCCATACTTCCGGACGTTCAGAATCCGGGGCTGCACTCCCAACGGTTAAACTTGGGCCCTTGCCCATGACCACAGACTTTATGGCTGACGTAGAAGATGAATTGAGGGATGAAGATGCTATGGGGGCAGGGGATGCCGCAGGGGGCGACCTCAGTGTCAGCCTGCTGGACGAATTCCAAAAAAAAATAAAGAGGGAGGAAAGCGAAGACAGCCCCATGAGGGACCATATCCCCTTGCCACCATATACCGGAGTTGACATTGAGAGGGAGGTTAGAGTAGTAAAGGAGAATAGGGACAGAATGAAGCTGTCTGGCGCTCCGGCACCAGCCCTTCCGTCCGTGCTCATGTATACATTTCATAACACTGACGATGGGTAGGCTTCCAAATCCACCTGAATTGGATATTTGCGCTAACAGTATGCTATCGCTTAGTCTCCAATGTGTCGACTTCTCAGAAGATGGCACGATCGCGGCAGGTGGCTTCGCAGAATCATATGTTCGGGTATTCTCGATAAAAGGCGCACCCCTAGAATCTATCATCCCAGGTGAAAACCTCCCCGTCGCTCCTAAGACTAGACGCTTGATCGGGCATTCGGGGCCTGTCTACGGAGTTTCCATCTCACCGGATAAGAAGTACCTCCTCTCCTGTTCTGAAGACAAGTCAGTCCGCCTTTGGTCCCTAGACACGTACACTGCCCTAGTCTCGTACAAAGGCCACGACAGCCCAGTCTGGGACGTGCGCTTTGGCCCATACGGACACTACTTTGCCACCGCCAGCCACGACCACACAGCCAGGCTCTGGAGCTGTGATCACATCTACCCGCTCCGTATCTTCGCCGGCCACCTGGACGACCTGGACACTGTCGTCTTTCATCCCAATTCCGCATACGTCTTTACCGGGTCCACCGACAAGACTATCCGCATGTGGGACGTCCAGACAGGAAACGCCGTCCGCCTGTTCACCGGGCACACCGGCCCCGTTATGGCTTTGGCTGTCAGTCCCGATGGGAAGTGGCTCGCCTCCGCAGGACTCGATAGCACTATCATGCTCTGGGACATTGCCAGTGGGAAGCGCCTGAAGACGATGAGAGGCCATGGCAAGACCAGTATCTACTCATTAACCTTCTCAATGGAGGGCACAATCCTGCTCAGTGGCGGCGCGGACAACACCGTTCGTTGCTGGGACGCTGCGTACGGGACCGGTGCTCCCACGGCTGAAGCTCCTGAGGGTGTCGGTGCTACTGCCGCCGCCGGTGGTAGTGGGGCACTCTCCAGTGGGGATGGAGCCACAAAGGCTGATGGTACCTCTGCGGCCGGTGCATCTAATAAACGTAAAAGGACGGAGATTGTTGCTACGTGAGCACCCACTAATCCCTCTTTAGATATGTTAGACTAATGAGTGAAACGCTTGATTTAGACCCGACCACCTCCAAGTATTCTATACCAAAAAGTCGTCTGTCTACAAAGTCCAGTTCACCCGCAAGAACCTGTGCCTTGCGGCTTCTGCTAACATGCCTAACACACCTTGATCGCACATATACATATATGCGCACACCTAGGTTCTTTGCGATGTGTTGGTGAGTGAGTGCGAGGTGTGGGGAAGCAAAAAAAAAAAAAAGGTTAAAAAATGCGCGGTAGGCTTCTTGTATAACGACAGCCACTTCATCCCATTGGTTTCTTCTGCTGTACTGGGGTTTCTTTTGTAATCAGGTTACGGTGTCGATTAAAGCGGATGGTGACGATCATGGCCATGGTCATTTGTACTATACTGGATACCCTGTCACGGTAATAATCTTTTCCCTTTTATTTACTTATTTTTTTTAATTTTTTAAAATAAATAAATAAATAAATAAAATCTATACTAGTGATTGTACTATACAGCTATAGTAGTAGGTGATGGCTTATTTATGTACAGCAGGGGCAGCTGGAGGGGGGCTTCGTCTGAAATTGTCTACTTTGAGGGAGCTTCCAGGGCTTTCTTCCGGGCGACTAAGATTTCATCTACCAGGCCCATTTCTTTCGCTTCCTCAGCGCCCATGAAGAGGTCTCGTTCCATGATTTTTTCTACAAGCGAGGGCCCTATCAGCATTCAAAGGTAGCGATTATGGAGCAGGTTTCTTACCAATCTGCTCAAGTGTATGGGGTTTGGTAAGGTGCTTTTGGTATACTATATTCAGTCGTTCCCGGACTCGGAGGATCTCCTTTGCGTGGATCGCGATATCACTATTCTCCTTAGTGATCAGCCTTTCTTTCAATTCCATAGAATGAAAGGACGAAATAGTGGAAAACGAAAGAGAATAAGGAAATAATAAAAAAGAGGCTCAATTCCCCTTCTCACCTAGCCTGTCCAGTATATCCGCCACCTGCAACTAATTAGCGCCTTCCTACCAACTTCCTTCACCCCGCAAGAAGGAGGACCACCCACTCGGCTGATGAACCATGATACTAGCATGCGGAAGCGCATACCTCTTCCCCTTCGCCCCACCGCACAGCAACAATGAGCCCATGGATGCCGCCTGTCCAACGCAAATCGTCGAAACGGGAGCTTGGATGTAATTCATGGTGTCATAAATCGCCAACCCGGCCGTCACGCTGCCTCCCGGAGAGTTAATGTAGAGGTTTATTTGCTTCTCGGGGTTCTCGGCTTCGAGGAAGAGGAGCTGAGCGACTACTACTGCGCTGATGCCATCGTGCACGGGGCCGTTGAGGCAGATTATGCGCTCCTTGAGGAGGCGGGAGAATATATCGTCTGGATAAACCGGGTTAGTGCGCGGAAGTGGAGGAAGGAGGGGAGGAGGGGAGGAGGGGAGGGTGAAGTACAGGAGTGCCATCCCCCACCGACGGATTCGTGAACGAAGGGTGTTGGGGTGTAGTAGTCCTTGAGTGGAGGGGTTGAAATGAAGGATCTGGTAATTGTTTTTGGTGTCAGTTTCGGAATTGCGCCCCGGGCGAGGCGCCGGAGGGAGGTTGATAGGAGTGACATCGAAGTTGTGAAGGTGTCTCAAAGGAAGGTGGGGAGGATTACTGAAGAGCTTTGGTTAGAGTTATTATCATGCTAGCGTAGTTAGTGCTTGAGTTTCTACTATATACGAGTAACTTACAGGGAAGCTGAGAGCAACTTTTTTTGTTACCCTCCAGAGCCTCCCTGCAGCACTTCACTGTGCGCCAAGGTGAGCCCCTCCATCCCATGCATATTGCCCCGCAATGGGTAGCACAGAGGCTACCCGCACATTTGCCCCCAATTTTCAACCCAATCCAATGGACGTCGAGACGAACACTAAACAGAACTTCTATACAAGGTTTCATGAATCTCATGCCGGTGCTTATAATACCCCTCTTCCAATCCCAATTTCCGCCTTTTTCACGGCCCAGCTAACTAGGTGAGGTGGTCTACCTAGCTCTCGAAGCGCAAATCGAGCTGCTACCCAGTGTAGGTCCGGTGGAGCGTCCGGAAGCAATCGATCGATGTCTGGCTGCCATATCAACACTGTCGGGTGTGGTTAAAGACGCATCGTCGTATCTTCCGGCTTACGATCAGCGGTCCTACTCTGAGGTTCGTGACTATTTTCAACCACTACCACTGGCTCTCGGGCCGGGGGTCTCATGGACTAACTTTGGGCTTGGTGTGTTAGCAAATCCGCGGCCTCTCAGACAAACTATCGGAAATTCGAAAAGCCATTACTCCAAAGCAGAAATTCTCGTTCAAGAGTAAAGGCAAAGACACCGCAGCTACCATAGGTGGAGCCGTGAAGTCCTCCTCCATCTCCTCACCCCAAACCCCCCAAACAGCATCGACACCCACCTCCGACCAACTAAAAGTAGATAACTTGATAATCTCTAACCTCTCCGGGAGATACATAAGTCACACACAACCCCCTTCCCTCATCTCTTCTACCTCCTCCCTCTTGCTATCCGACATCTCCACTAGCTTTATCCTACTCCCAACCACCAAAACATCACTCTTCTCCAGCGCCGCCGTCAAAAACGTCACCAACGCCCTGCTCTTCCTCTCCGGTGCCATAAACGGACCTGTACATCTTACTTCGCTGAGAAACACAACGATACTCGTCGCATGCCAGCAGTTTCGCATGCACGATGCTAAAAACGTCGACGTGTACCTGCTCTGCTCGTCGAGGCCTATTATTGAGGACTGTTCAGATGCCAGGTTTGCTCCGCTGGATGTGGACGCTGGTGGGGAATGGGGGAGTGTCAAGAACTTGTGGGATCAGGTGGACGACTTCAAGTGGTTGAAGAGTGGGCATAGTCCGAATTGGGAGGTTATGAGGGGGGAAGAGAGGATTGGGCGGGGGGAGTGGGAGGAGGTTAGGGCGTGGAGGGTTGGGAATGAAAGGGAGGAGGAGGCGGTGAGGGGGGTGTTGAGGAGGTATGTTAGAGGGGGATGATAGACTCTATATGATAGCCACACGTGATACCCATGGGTTTGCTTTCGTTTAATGAGGTTGGTTTTGTTGAACATGTACTAGGAAAGGTGAGTGATTTTGTATGATGAAAATCCTTAGAGGAATCCCCGCCAATTAAAGTGCCAAATTTGGGCAGCCACGAGTGAAGCCAGGGCGGAGGCAAGAAACGCTTTTTAACACATCCGAGCCAAACTGATTCCCAAGGACAAGAAAGAGCCGCTTTAAGAGGGTGGTCTAGGTAGTGTTCACAAACTGTTGCACATCTACCCGAAACATCACAGCTTCAATCATGAACATCCTAGGAGCTATCGCTCGCAATAGATGTAGATATAGCACCAGACACCCGGATATCGAAGCCCCCTACCAGGATGCCCCCCCTGAGCATCACCCGCGCACATTCACAGATAAACGCAACGGATCCCAACACCGTAGACCACTATCGGCCCAAAACAGCACACTCACGAAAAACAAAATCCCATACTGAGTGAAGATTATATACCAATTCTATGACCGCATCCCAACCCAAACTTCAATAATGATCCAGAGACGCCTCCCAAATAAATCTACTTCACCTGATAACCCCCCCCCCCTCCATACCGCTAATTTACACAGTGCCCCATGCCCCCTCCCCCTACCTCAACCATGTTTCTCCAAAAACTCCTTCGCCTCATTAATCTTCCCAGCAAGATAGGGACTTCCCCCACGATCAGGATGATTCAACAACATCATCTCGCGATGCCGCTTGCGAATGTTTTGCTTAGTAATGGACCTCTCACTAGGTATACCGTCAGTGTGTTAAATACTGAAAGGAAGGCGGGGGGGATACCCCAATTGCAGAATCAGAGATGCCTCTCGTCTATTCATGTGTGCCTCGAAGCCGCCCTTGTAGTGGCTTCTTCCGAATGCGGCGCCGCTGCCGCCCAGAGCTTTGTAACGTTTGAGGGCTTGGAGGCCGATGCGAGCCTAGGGAGTGGGTGGGGTTAGTTTTGCCGTTGGGGTGAGGAGTTGGTGGGGTGCAAGTGAGGGCTTACGGCGATGGCTGTGGGTGTGTGTTAGCGGGGGTTAGGTTTGAGAACTGAGGTGGGGAGGGTGTAATATACCTGCGCCAGCGATTCCAATGCCGACTATGATTGGGGTAGACATTGTTGCTAGAAGTTTGGCGGGGAGGTTTGGTGGTAATGCGTGGTAGGTTTTCAAAAGATGTCGGAAGTTTGAACTCTCGAGAGGAAGAGGATTCTATGTCTTGGCGCCAAGACATATGACCTTGATTTTTTTCAATCAAACTCGAGTAGAGTTGTTGGGTGCTGCCACTGATCTTTAAGTCTTTCACCCACTGCAAGAAACCACCGACCTATCTTGTCGCCGGCCGCCGAATTTGCCATCATTTTAAAATAATTCTTTGACGAGGGCAGTAATACTGGTGGTTCGAGATGAGGATTTTCCAGTGCCATTTTTGGTATGTGCATTTGTCTTCCTTTACGTTGAATTTTTGTTTCATTTGATAAGGTTTCTTTTCCTATAATTTCGCTATACGTCGATGATTGATCGAGAATTGTGCTGACGATAAACTCAATGGATTTACAGCAGCGGACCCATATACCCAGGCCACGGGATAATGTTTGTCCGCAACGATGCAAAAGAATTCCGCTTTTGCAGGAGTAAATGTCATAAGAACTTCAAGATGAAACGTTGGTTTTTCCCATCCATCCATCCCCCCACTACCAAAAGAAACTTTTTACCTCCATTTTTTGTCCTCCAAATCTAACAAAACCTCATCCTCCTCCCAGGTAACCCCCGCAAACTCAAATGGACAAAGTCCTTCCGTAAAGCTGCCGGGAAAGAAATGGTTGTCGACACAACTCTAACTTTTGCTGCCCGCCGACATGTCCCGACTCGCTACTCCCGCGACCTCGTGGCAAAGACCCTCAACGCCATGCAACGCGTGGAGGAGATCAAGGCCCGTCGTGAGAGGGTCTTCTACAAGAACCGCATGGCTGGTAATAAGCAGCGGGAGCGCGAGGCGAACAAGAAGCTCGTGGAGGAGAACCAGCACTTGCTGCCGAAGGAGATGAGGACCGCTGCAGAGGCCGCTGCAGAAGCTGAGGCGGAGGAGAGCATGGCTCTCGATGACTCGGAAGCTGAGGCTGAAGAGGAGATGGTCAAGGTTAAGATCCCGGTCAAGGCTGCGAAGAGAAAACAAGCCATCTCCGGGGGCGACGGGATGGATGTGGACTGAGAGGCTTGAGCTGCTCAGGTTACGAATTTCCTTGGGCTATTTTTCTCTTCTTTTGGCGGTTTTTTTCCGTTTTCGTTCGAAGATCTCTATAGGGATGGGTTTTCTTTTGGAACGAGTCTTGCTCGTATTTCTCTTCCTTAGTATAAACCATTGAGAGCGGTGGTGACTGTGATAGTGGTGGGGGAGAGAATTGCACTGTAATTACTAAGGCAAACGGCGATACCGGCGCCTCTACCCCACCTGCCCAACTCCAGATGCTCTATAATCTGAAGAATCCATTGTTCTATTGCTTGCCGTCCAGTGGAGTCGAGAAGAGCTTCGCGAAAAAGATACACACGAGTGACAACTCGTGAGGAGCACATCACCCTCCAAACCTTTTGAAGTGAGGACAGGACGGTTTGGGGTAATCCAATCTCCCTATTCCCAAATGCTTGTATAATGGGGGAGCTCTCCCTAGTAAACAGTGGGTATCAGGTCGTCAAATCCTCTCGGGGGCTTTACCTATATCTGGCACAGGCATGCCGACGACAAATCACGTGACCGTTTAAATCGTCATGAAAGCCCCACCACAACCACCACCAGCCACAAACGACGCCGCCATGATATCCCAAACCACTATGATGCCTCCCCAAAAATACATCCCCCACCTCATCCCTTCACTTCCAATCCACCACAATCCACTCGAAACCTCCAACAAAGACCACACAGACAAATAAAAAATAAAAAAACCAAGTCCCGCCCTTCTAAAATACCATGACCACGACAACCCAACCCACTACCACCACCAGAACCCCCGCTCCCTCAAAAAACCCCCTCCCCCTCTCCGCCTACCAAGAAGGCCAAGTACGAGACCTCTACTACGCCCGCGTCCGCAGCCTCTGCGCGGAAGAAATAAAACGTTTTGCCTCCCCCCCCCATATACACACTATTTTCCTGCCCTGGTAAGCTAACTACGGTAACTAACTTCCAACTAGAATTCGCGGATTGCGCTCGGAATCGTACCGTATCCGCGACGTGGGCGTGTCGTGCTGAGCGGAAGGGGATGAACAGTTGTATGGTTTCCCACGCGACGCAGGAGAATCATGACATTGCGCGGGAGGAGTGGTTTCGGAGGAGGTTGGAGAGGAGGAGGAGGATGGAGAGTGGAGGTGATTCTTCGGTGCGGGTGGAGGGGGGCTCTTGAGGGGCGTGAGCGCACGGAGGAGGAGGATGGGGGGGGAAGTCTGTTGGGGTTTAGAATGGATGGGTGGGGTGGAGGAAGAAGGGGGAGGTAATTGGGAATTGGGAATTGGCGTTTTTTTTCCACTTCATTTTTTCTCTGGAACTTGTGTAATTATGTGTATTTAGAGGGGTGTATATTAGGAGCGGTATGGGGGGAGTTGGCTATGCAATTGGCATTGCACATGTTCGTTACTTCACTAAGGTGCGGATTATTCCGCAGTGGTAGTCGCCGTTCTACTTGTACTCGAGTACAACTAATCGATTTACACTAAGGAAATGTCCCCGAAACGCCGCTTTATGTATAACAGACCCGGACCGCCAAAACATATCAAACACATCCCTCCCCTCTCCTCCAGATCTTAAGCATCTGCCATAAGACTGTCCCCAGCATCACCATCCTGTCCACTACTACCAAACACATCGTCCAATTCCATCCCCTCTCCAGGCCCATCAGCTATCGCACCGCCCGAGAACCCAAGGCGAGGCATTTCCGGCTCGGGTTCCTCATCCGACTCATCCATCCATTCCTCGCGGGTCGCTGATAAATCCCAATTGATGCCAGTGAGGCAGTACTTCTCGGGGGGGAGCCTAACACCGAATTCCTTGCCGACAGTAGGCAGCGCAACCTTATTCCGTTCCTGAGCGATCTCTAGCAGGAACTCCTTTGGCAACGAAGTGTTGAACTGATGGTTTATGCGAGAAGCGACCGACATTCGAAGATCTTGGATAGTGATTGTAGCAGGGGGATTGGTGCCGCCGGTGTTGGCCGTGCCATTGATTGCATCAGAGAATAGAAGCGCATCCTGAAGGACCGAGGATGTATAGCCTGAACCAAACCAATAGGAATAACGAGCGTTAGCGAATTCAGAATAATGATGATAATTAGCATAGGGGATTGAAATTGCCACTAACGGTACGCGAAGTCCATGAGCATTAGCGGGACACGTTCTTGGTAGGAGGTTACGCCCAAGGAGGAAAGAATCAGATGAATGATGCGTGCATCCCGAGGCTTCCTTGATTCGGGAGCCTCCATGTTGCCGTTTGTGTTGTCTGAGGGTTTCGTCTCCCCTTGGGTGTTGGGAGGCTGTGATGCGGCCGCGGTTTCGTTATTCGTGGATTGTTGAGGATTTGGAGCTGGGTCCGTGTCCGCCGTGACCCCGTTGGGTTCAGCCATTTCGTTGCTTGTTCGAGTTGGGGGCTAGGAACTTGGGAAAGAGTATGGCAGGGCTGGAGAGAGCTTATAGGGTTTGAGAGAGAGCTTAGAGTTAAGAAGGGGGGGGATCGTGATTGACATAGGAACAGTATGTTGATTTCGCCGATAACGGGTAATTTATATCCCTACGACCAGGCCCCACTATCGCTTCTGCCTGCCCCGCCAAAACTAGACAAAGATTGACAAAGCACCCACGAACAATAGCGAATCCTGCGCGCAGTTTTCACAACTGCCCTTTTAGTCTCAGCGAGGATGTCTGTCCCATTGGTTGCTTCGCTTAATTCGCTTTCGGATTTCGAGCTTACCCCTACGCTATCATTTGTCGGTCACATCTTAATAACAGTTAGTCCGGAGACTCTGGATACGGCCTTGACACTCATTCCCAAGAACTTCCACCGCTTCTCGGTCTCGGTCAATGTTGCCGCCCTTCCTTCCTCGGATGATATCTGCTCGTTGCTCGATGCTGGTGCGTCGAGGGTGTTTGTCACATACGACCAATTGCGAGCATTACAGCCCGGGGTCGAGGATTCACGCTTAGCTCTGATACTCGACCCTCCTTATCAGAGGGATGGGAAGGCTATCGAGGCTCTTTCGGATACCTCCGTTGGTATCTACGCACATGAGGTTGTCGACTTGGACTTTGCCATTGGTTGGCTAAATGAGTATGGGTCCAGTGATAGACCTCCCGTTTTCGTTTCGTTCGGATACACGCCCTCGTTGGAAGATGTGGAGGCTATCGGGAAACTCGCTGCTACTCCGATTGTTGCTGCTGCTGAATTAACAGTTGATTTGGAGAAGGAGCCGTCAAAGTTATCCATTGGGGATATAATTCTTGCAGCCGTCAGCTCAGATCGCCAGGATAAGCTTATTTCTACGCTGGTTACGGACGAAGCTGGGATTGCCCTTGGGCTGGTGTACTCTTCCCCCGAGAGCGTGAAAGAGAGTTTGAAGACTGGCAGAGGGGTTTACCAGAGCAGGAAGAGGGGACTGTGGTATAAGGGCGCTACTAGTGGTGCTGTGCAAGAGCTTGTGAGAATCGACCTAGATTGTGATGGCGATTGCTTGAGGTTTGTTGTGAGGCAGAAGGGTAAAGGTGAGCCATTACTGCAGGTGCATTAAACTAGACCCTGGCTGACCAGACCCCCAGGCTTCTGTCACCTCGAGACTGCTACCTGCTTTGGTGAATACAGAGGAATCTCCCATTTACAAAAGACCCTAGTGTCGAGAAGGGAGTCCGCGCCTGCTGGATCATATACCGCCCGCCTCTTTTCGGATGAGAACCTTCTTCAAGCAAAGATTATGGAGGAGGCTGATGAGCTTTGCCAGGCAAAGACTAAGGAGGAGATTGCGTTTGAAGCAGCAGATCTTATTTACTTTGCACTTACCAAATGCACAGGAGCAGGTGTTAGCTTTCAAGATATCGAGAGAAACCTCGATGCTAAGAGCTTGAAAGTCACTCGAAGGAAGGGTGATGCGAAGGAGAAATGGGCTGGCAAAGGCGCTGCCCAAACCTCCTCTGAAGAGATTGGGAAGGAGGGCGTTAAACTCATCCCCGGGCCCATCAGGCCTGCAACAGAGCCACCTGGCGTAAAGGCCAATGAAAGGATAAAGATGGCAAGATTCAACCCGAAAACTTCTACCCCCAAAGCACTCGACGAGGTCCTCAAACGGCCCGCGCAAAGAACTAGCGATATTATGGGGATAGTCACTCCTATCATCGAGTCTGTCAAGAAGAGAGGAGACGCTGCATTGGTTGAATATGCTGCGAAGTTTGACAAGGCTGTTGGTCTGAAGTCAGCAGTGTTGAGCGCACCATTCCCACCAGAGCTCATGCAGCTTCCTCAGGAGACAATTGATGCTATCGACCTCTCCTTTGAGAACATCAGGAAGTTCCACGAAGGCCAAAAGGAAACGGGCGCTTTGGTTGTTGAAACAATGCCAGGAGTCAAATGTTCCCGTTTCGTCCGTCCCATTGAGCGGGTGGGTCTCTACATCCCAGGAGGCACAGCCGTGCTTCCTTCTACAGCATTGATGCTCGGTGTTCCGGCACTAGTCGCAGGTTGCAAGAGAATAATTTTCGCATCACCGCCGAGAAAAGATGGAAGTGTGACTCCAGAAATCGTCTATGTGGCTCACAAGGTCGGTGCAGAAGCCATCGTCCTTGCAGGAGGCGCCCAGGCCGTTGCAGCACTCGCATACGGAACAGAAACAGTTCCCAAGGTCGACAAGATTCTCGGTCCAGGAAACCAATTTGTAACTGCCGGGAAAATGTTTGTGAGCAACGACACGAGTGCAGGTGTCAGTATTGACATGCCTGCCGGACCATCCGAGGTTCTCGTTGTCGCAGACGTAGAGGCCAACCCAGCATTCGTTGCCTCAGATCTACTATCGCAAGCTGAGCACGGTGTTGATTCCCAGGTTATACTGATAGCCGTCGGATTAACCGAGGAACAACTTATCGCTATCGAGGAAGAATTAGAAAGGCAAGCTCTAGCACTTCCCAGGGTGGACATTGTTCGCGGCTCAATCAGCCACTCGGTCACGCTTCAAACAGATACTATCGAGGAGGCGATTGAACTTAGTAACCAATATGCCCCCGAGCACTTGATTCTCCAGATCAAGGACGCTTCAAAGGCGGTTGACTTGGTGCAACACGCCGGAAGTGTGTTCATCGGTCACTGGACTCCAGAATCTGTTGGTGATTATAGCGCTGGTGTTAATCACTCTTTGCGTATGTTTCCCCTCCCCCCCTGCTGCGCAAGTGACCTGAGTTGACTTGAGTACAGCAACATACGGCTACGCAAGACAATACAGCGGCGTCAATCTCGCGACCTACGTTAAGCACCTAACAAGCTCGGAATTGACAGAGCAAGGGTTGAGAAACGTTGGCGGTGCAGTAATGCAGCTGGCAAAGGTGGAAGAGTTGGAAGCTCATAGAAGGGCTGTGAGCATCAGACTGGAATGGTTGGATAGTCGAAAATAGGTTTCGTTCCTTTGTCGATATTTGCGTTTTTCCACCTAGCCGGGTAGACTGTCGGTAGAGGTTCCTTTGCGAAAAGCCTGTTTGTTTCCTTGTTCACCGGTTTAATAGGTGGTGGTTGTGGTGGAATGAAAGCCACGGCAGGCCAGTGCTGTTGCTAAATTCGCTACCGTACGATAGGATCAAAGTGGTTATATGGGACTAAAAGTAGAAACAAGCTAGTACGGCACACTACCGGTAGCATGTTGGTACGGTAATGCAATCCATCCACTTCAATGGCCGCGTATTTTTCGAGTGATGTCCATGACGCAAGCCAACAACAGCCAGCAGAGGATTCGAACAGAGTTTTCTCAAACTTCTGGGGTTAGAAGGAGTGCTCGGGTACCAATATAGTACAGTAAAAACTCGTTGAATCCACTGCAGCGATCGGGCCTTTGCGGCCCGAGACGAAACGGCCTGTGGAGGAATACTCATTAACTGGTATTCGTTGATGCCTTATTGACCCGCCGTGCTAAGCCTATTGCAGTTTGGTGATTTGGTAGGGTTGGATTTAGCGAGTTTTTCCCAGCATTGCAAAAAGCGGAACAATTTCTGGAACATCTAGGATTCCGGCCCCTGGATTACGTGAGTCGGGAGAGACACAGCGAAAAGATTACGATACCTTTCAGGCCTCAAATGGGATGAGTAATAAGAGAGAAGCTTTCATATGAAATCCCGTATGCATGATATCCCAAATAATGCATATATCCGAGTGGCTGGTGACTTCCTCGTGCTTCGCCCACCGCGGAGCGCTCGTGTCATTTCATTGGTCACTCTCGGGGGTATTAGCGAGGGTGGCACTGGCAGGCATGCTCCGTGTCAGCGGTGGCGAGCGAGGAATGGGTGATTTGGAATATTACAATGGTATTGTGCTATTTCCCCCTACTGCACTGGCAGTCTTCACAGTGCCTTTTTTTATGGAGAATACCTTGGACTATTGTGGAATAAATATTGGGGGATTCTCGACTCAGCCGCAGGTGACGGGCCCTAGGCTCACCTTGGAATTTGGCTGTTGCCCTTTTACTTTACTATGATAGTCGTGTTTGGTCGTCATCTTTTTTCTATGAAGCTGCGTAACTTATTGTATAGTATGATACCTCTCTCTCCCCTCTCCTTCTCCGCTTAGGGTGGTAACCTCCAAACGACAGCCTCTCCCTTTCCCTCTCCCCCTCTATCCCTCTCTGCCCTTCTCCCCTCTCTCCCTGTGTCCGTCGTCGCTCGCTTCTTTCCCCCCCTCAATCAGCGAGGGAAAAAATATATACTTTATCACCTCTTCACGACCACCACGACCACGACCACCACCACCACCACCATCACAACAACAACCCACCGCATTATTTAACGGCAAGGAGTATTAACCTTAAGTTTGCTCTGATTTACCACCACTTTAGATCAACTTCGGCCGTTGTCGTCGTCGACAAACCTCATTCTTGACATGCCTTCCATACTCAACAAGGATGACAAGGTTGTCGTCAAACGTGCCGTCCCAAGTCCTTCGAATAACATCATCACAGTTGCCGTCGCAAGACTCTATGTCAGCTACCCGGACCAACGCAAATGGACCTTTACCGGTATAAGTGGTGCCGTGGTCCTGGCCGAGGATCTGGTCGGACATACCTTTTTCTTCAAGATTGTCGATGTCACTGTACGTCGGAAGCTTATCACTGATCCCTTTTATTCTCAAGTGTGTGGAGCTGACTCTTTACGAAAAAAAAAAAAAAGAGTAACAGGGGTGTAGTATGGGATCAAGAGCTCTACGAAGGGTTCAAGTACAACCAGGATAGGACATTTTTCCACACCTTTGAACTCGAGGAATGCATGGCTGGTTTCTCTTTTGCCGATGAGAAGGAGGCTGCTGGGTTTTTCAAGAAGGTTGAAGCCAGAGATAAGCATGCCAAGTCAAAGGGTCATCGCTCGTTTTCGGGCTCTGGCGGTCACCTTGGTATACCTGTCCCTCACATGCTCCAGCACCATTCGACTCCTGCCTCGATACCTACTGCCCCACCTCCAGCTTCGCCCCCACCGCCACCGCCGCCACCCTCGAATAATAGGAGTTCGCCAAACACAAATGGTGCGGCAAGTGGTCGTTATTCACTGGACAATCCCGATCCCGAATTCCAGGAGCTTCTCAGGGAGTTGATGGGAATGGGAATTACCGAGGATGTGCTCAGGGAGAATGAGGATTTCATAAAGAGCTATATCGACGAGAAGGAAAAGAACAGAAAGCAGGAACAGGAGCGGGCTGGTTATACGAACGGGAATGGTGTGATGCACGAGACAGAGTCCCCGAGTTCGCCGAGGATTGGGGGGAATAGGCGACCCAAGGCTCCTCCACCTCCGCCGCCGCCTGGACCGCCGTCAATGTCAAGAAATGGGTCTTTGAGTCCTCAAGTTACTGGAAGTTCAACAATCTCCAAAAGAGGACCACCTCCGCCGCCTCCACCCACTAGGAAATCCCATGCCGTTGTCCAAGGAGGATCCCATTCTCCTCCTCATCCTCCATCAAGATCCCCTCAACCCCCGCCAGTAACGCCCGCTCCTCCTCCGCCTCCCGTGCCGCGAGAACCTTCCCCCCCTCAACCCCCTCCTCCGCCCCCACAACAACCCTTCAAGGTGCCTCCTCCATTGCCAAACGCCGGAGTCTATGCCAATTCTGTTCCTCCAAGACACGCTCCGGCTCCTCCCCCGCCGAGTGCTCCCCCGCTGCCCCCAAAGACACCGCTGGAAGATTCACACCCATCCCCGCCTAGGTTTGGGGTTCCACCCCCTCTCCAGGCACAAATCAATCGGCCCCCACCAACACCCAGTAGAGGGCCGCCTCCTGGTCTACCTTCGAGGGTGCAGTATCCCGGCCCACCTCCACCTCCAAGACCGGCTGTAGAACTGCCGGCACCGCCGGCGCGAGGTTTGTACACTTTTGTAGTGCATTGATTGTGTTGGATGGTTACTAACTACCACCGGATGTACAGATATGCCACCACCCCCGCCCCTACCACAAGCACCAGCCCCTCCGGTGCCAGGACTCCCAAGTGCCCCGCCCCCACCTCCATCTCCCTCAATGTCCGGCTTTAGTGGAGCTCCTCCACCACCGCCACCTCCAATGCCTGGCTTTGGCACATCTGCTCCGCCTCCGCCTCCACCGCCCGCCGGCTTCAATACCTCAGCTCCGCCCCCACCCCCATTGCCAAGCTTTGGTACATCTGCTCCTCCCCCTCCGCCCCTTCCAGGGTTTGGCGGGAGCGCCCCCCCGGCGCCTCCACCTCCACCGCCCCCAGGGTTTGGAGGAGGTGCGCCCCCACCACCACCTCCGCCGCTTCCTGGAAGGTCTGATGGTGCACCAGGTGGAGCTGCTCCCCCGTTACCAGTTGAGGGTGGCAGAGGAGATCTATTAGCTAGTATTCGTGGTGCGGGAGGAATAAATGCCCTCAAGAAGACTCCTAAGGGCCCTGCTACTGGCGGTACACCATCGCCGGCTCCCGCGGCTAAACCAAAGGCCGTTAACCCGATGGAGGCATTACAAGCAGAGCTAAATAAGAGGAAGGGGAGGGTATCAAATCAAAGTGGTAAGTTTTCTCTGTGTATTCTGGTAGTATGATTTTAGGCTAACTTTGTGGGCAGATGATGAAGATGATGGCGATTGGTAGATAGTATGGGGGTTAGTCGTTGCTTGATGTCAAAAGTGGTTGTGGACGAGTTTTGTGGAGGGGACGTCTTTCGTTGTTTTGTTCTTTCTCTTTGCCCGGTTTCCCGTGCAGTGTAGGATTGCAAAAAATGTAAATTTAACAACCGTCTCTTTTTTTTTTTTTTTTTTTTTTGCTACGGAGTAATTCATAAATCCAATGATTTTTATGGTTAGATATGGGTCATCTGATATCAGAGCATCTGCTGTAATGAGGCTCTAAAGTGAGATACCAAGACCAACAGTAAGCCTGTGAAACAAAGACACTGAGAAGGGGAACTTTCAGGTCCCAACAGTCTCGGATGCAGCTGACTTGGTGGTGGTCATTTCATTTATTCTTAAGCGTTTTAATCGTCGATTGGTGTTGGTGTGAGATACAGTAACGGTCTTGGCGCATATTGGTTGCATAGAGTCAGCCCACGAGGGAAGGAAGGAAAAAGAAAAGAAAAAGAAAAAAAATTCCTTAAAACAATAGATGCCCTTCACCTTCACACCTCGGATCACACCTCTTTTCCCACTCTAGTTATTCAAGCCAAACGGGAATTCTATAATTCCTTCCCTAGCAAATCCTGTCTCCAGTTCGACTGGTTCTCGCTAGTATTTGCTTTAGTCTCTACTTGAACACATCTGAAAGTTCTGCAAACGCTGTCCTTTCCTCCACGAGACACTAGCATCATGGTTCGCAACATTGTCGTCCTTGGGGGCTCTTCCCACCCTGACCTTGTCAACACTGTCTGTCACCTCCTTGGTATACCCAACGGCCGCATCACCCTCTCCAAGTTTGCGGTTGGCGAAACCCGTGTCGAGATCCAAGATTCTGTCCGTGGAAAAGACGTTTTTGTCATTCAGTCCGGTTGTGGAAGGGTGAACGATCACCTAGTCGAGCTGTTCATCACCATATCGGCGTGCAAGACGGCGTCTGCGAAGCGTGTCACTGCTGTGCTCCCTCACTTCCCCTACAGTCGGCAGTCGGATATTCCCTACAATAAAACTGGAGCACCATTGAGCAAGGCGCCTGCCTTCAATGGTGGGAAGAATGATTTTACCTTCGAGAGCAGGCCGGGCACGCCCGGCCCCATGGACTCTCCCGGGTTGGGCGTCTCGCATGGCGGTTTGGAGAGGGAACTTAGCAGGATTGCGTTGGAGAGGGGTGCGGATGGCGGTGTCAATGGGGTGGATAGGGGAAAGTGCCCCCCCCCCCCACCCCTTCGGAGGACCAATACTGCAGAGTCTATCAGTAGCGATACTACCAAGGGACGCTATAATCACCATCACCAGCACCATCAGAGCCACCATCAGCACGGTCATAGCTCCCCTAGTGTATCTTCGTCGGTGAATACTACTAACGAATGGATCCCGCCCAAGGGAACCGGTTATAAGCAATGGGTTGCCCAGGCTGGAACCTTGGTAGCCGACCTCCTGACTTGCGCTGGAGCAGATCACATCATAACAATGGATCTCCACGACCCGCAGTACCAGGGCTTCTTCGACATCCCCGTTGACAATCTCTACGGAAGACCACTGCTGCAGAGGTATATCAAGCACAACATCCCCGACTATCAAAACGCAGTTATCGTATCTCCCGATGCTGGCGGTGCAAAGCGTGCCACGGCCATCGCGGACGCTCTAGGGATGGAGTTTGCATTGATCCACAAGGTTCAGAATAACCCTTTTCCTTATGTTATAGGATCTCCATTGCCCCTCACACCTTTGGCGCATGAGCAAGATCTAAATGTCTCGCAGGAGCGCCGCCCCACACGTATCACGGACCGCCAGAACGCTACGATGATGCTTGTCGGTGATATTACCGGCAAAGTCGCTATCCTCGTGGACGATATGGCAGACACTAGCAACACTATCACTAGAGCAGCTAAGCTGCTTAAGGGCAAAGGTGGTGCGACTAGAGTGTATGCCCTGGTCACTCATGGCGTCTTCTCTGGAGACGCTATCGATAGAATCAATGCTTCGGCTCTCGATAAAGTTATCACTACGAATAGCGTGCCCCAAGACCAACACAAGAGGTTGTGTGATAAGTTGGTGGTCTTGGACGTTGGTGAGGTTTTTGCTGAGGTTTGTTCTTTTCCTTTTTCTCTCCGCCAATCCACTCGACATATCATGCTTGGGGGCGTTAGGTGCTGATGGAAGAATAGGCAATTCGACGAGTCCACCACGGAGAAAGCATCAGCGTTCTTTTCAGGAATGATTGATTGATCACCTGGGCTACCTTTTTCTGCATTACTTTCACTGGTTCTGTTTAGGTTGGCGTTTTTGCGGGATGGTTCATGGACGGTTGGAGGGGAGCTCGGGATAAAAGGCAGGGAAGGAAATTTGTATGAGGCGGAGGTGGACCGGAGGTCTGTGGTTTAGCTCCTGTACATCTGCTGTTTCTGATACAAAATAGCTATATGGTTGCTCAGGTCCCTGAATTGGTGTTTGTTATAGATTGTAACGTGTATAATCGTTTTTAACACCTGTACAACTATCACTTGTGGACCTCGAATAAATAAATTCCCATTGTGAACCCACGCCTTGTTGGGCATAAAAATTTCCATACCGGTAGTGGGGTTCTTATCGATAATAAATATTATTATACGGGGTTATCGATAAGCCTACCCCCCTACCGCCAAGCCGATATTCAAACGAAAAAAAAGACATCATACCGTTTCCATCCGTGATCCATCTAAGTTATCTATCCATACCCACCGCAAAACCAACCATGCCGTCCAAAAAGAAGTCCAAAAAGCACGCCCCCTCAGCAATAACAACAACCTCCGCCCCAGCATTGCCATTACCATTACCACCACCACCATCATCACCATCATCGCCATCAGAGCCCGCCACATCAAGCCCCCCAACCAACGACCCCCAATCCTGGGCATCCCTAACCCCACCACTATCCCCATGGCTCCACACAGCGTTACAAACCCTCTCCTTCGAGCGCATGACGCCCGTCCAAGCGAGCACGATCCCCCTCTTCCTCGGAAACAAAGACGTAGTCGTCGAGGCGGTAACCGGTAGCGGGAAAACCCTCTCCTACCTCCTCCCGCTCATCCAACGTCTGTCCAACGCTGAGCGGCGGAAACACCACATTGGCGGGATAGTCATCGCCCCGACGAGGGAATTGGCCGGGCAGATCTTCTCCGTCCTGTCCTCCCTACTGCAGTTCCAACCTTCTCCCTCGGAGACAGGATTGGGAGCGCAGTTGTTGCGTGGCGGGGAGGGCGACGCCCGGAGCGACCTGCAGGCCTTCCTGCGGGATGGTCCAGACATCCTGGTGGGCACGCCGGGCAGGTTGGAGGAGTTGCTGGGGAGTCGGTATGTGGCTGTTTCGGGGGAGACGTTTGAGATGCTTGTGCTCGATGAGGCGGATCGGTTGCTGGATTTGGGGTTTTTGGAGGTGCTCGCTAGGATTATGGCCCGTTTGCCGAAGCAGCGGAGGACTGGGCTTTTCAGTGCTAGTGTTACGGAGGCTGTGGTTGGGGGGTTGGTTAGGAGTGGGCTTAGGAATCCGGTTAAGGTTGTTGTCAAGGTTAAGGAGAGGGAGGTTGAGAAGAGGGTTCCTGTTAGGTACACTTTATCCTTCTTCTTCTACTCTTCCACTTTCCGCGAAAGTGGGATGGCTAATGGTGCGGCAGTCTGGAAAACAACTACATAATAGCAACCCCCCCCTCCCGCTACCCACATATCCAACACATCCTCACCACCGCCATCCCTCGACCCCAAAAATCGATAATCTACCTCCAAACCTGTGCAAGTGTAGACCTACACATAACCCTCTTTCCCCTCTTTATCCCCAATGAATACACCCTACTCCCCCTCCACGGCCACCAATCCCCCCCGCAGCGAAAACGAAACTTCACCGCCTTCCTAACCTCCACGGCCCCCACCATCCTCCTGACCACCGACCTCGCCGCGCGCGGGCTAGACATCCCCGAGGTGGACCTAGTCCTGCAACTTGACCCACCAACCGACCCAAAGGTCTTCCTCCACCGCTGCGGGCGCGCCGCACGCGCCGGCCGCCGTGGTCGCGCAATCCTATTCCTGTCGCCGGGGCGCGAGGAGGAGTACATCTCCTTCCTGTCCATAAGAAAAACCCCCGTCACGCCCTTCCCCTCCCTCCCCTCGCCGCTGGAACTATCAAGCAGAACGAAATCCATAATAGAGAACCTCAGGGAAAAAACAGCGGCCGATAAAGCCCTCCACGACAAAGCGCTGAGAGCAACCGTCAGCCACGTTCGCGCTTACAGCAAGCACGCCACGGGCAGTATCTTTCGCGTGCAGGAGCTGGACTGGAAGGGGCTCGCAGAGGCTTTCGCCATTCTGTGGATGCCAAGGATGCCCGAGCTCAAGGGGGTGAGTGTAGAATTGGGGGTGGAGGGGGTGGAGAGGGGCTCGGTCGGGTATATGGATAGGAAGCGGGAGATTGCGAGGCTTGCAAAGATTACCGAGAAGGGGAAGGATGGTGAGGGGAAGGGGAAGGGGAAGGGGAAAAGGGGGAGGAATGAAGCTTGGAGTGGGAAGGCTGAGCAAAAAGTTGTACGCGAAGTGCGCAGGGAGAAGCGCAAAAATAGGAGGATCGCTGGAATGTCTAATGAACGTAGAGCGAAGGAAGAGGAGTGGAGGGACTTGGTGGAGGAAGTCAAGAAGGAGCGGGCAGAACGGGGGTTAGAAAAGGCTAGTGAGGCGGTGGGCGGGTTTGAGGATATGACTTGATTAATTGTTGTCATCACTTAGACTTAAAAGGTTTGTTGGTCGGCGCGCTGATAATATGTTGGCAAAAGTTTCATAGATGAAGTTGGTAGAGATTGGAGAAGACAAAAAGCCCGAGTGATAGAATATGATTAGCGATAGATTATGTTGATCGATCGTAGACTAGCAACATGCCGCAACACAAACAAAAATGGAAAAATGAGCCGTTCCCCCCCACCCATGCTAAGCATAACAACCATTCCATCCAATTCCATCAAGCCGGAGAAGTAGAAAACAAAAGGAAGGAAAGAAAGAACAAATAATGACAAAGTGAAAATTCAATACCGTCTTGGTTGATCCGAAACCCAAACCCAAATTCAATCATGATATCGTGGCCTCCCCAAACCAATTCCAAAAAAAGAGCAAAGAAAAAAACCCCCCCCCCCAAAAAAAAAACTAATAATAGCCCGAACTCGAATGAATATAAGTTCGACCCCTAAACCTCCCGCCACTTCCACTCCCTGTGCTCCTACCCTTCATCTCATACCCCTCCCAAGGATCGCTACGATCCCTCTCCATCTCGCGCTCAAGCTCCCTCCTACGCGCGTGATCACCCTTCCGCCTGCGCCTCTCCTCCTCGCCCTCTTCCCTCATCCTCTCGCTCTGGAGAACCCACTCTTCGGGGCTGTCCGAATCATCCAATACTACATGTGAGTGGCGGCGGCCGCGACTGCTGCCGCCGGAACGAGAGCGCGAGGGGGGTGCGGGTGCGGGGGGGTGGGAGGTGTAGTAGTACGCCGAGGCAGACTTACGCAGGTGTGGTTCTGGGCAGAGTGGGGATGGGGAACGGCGTGTTGGAGCTGTCGCCGAATGGGGGTGGTGGGAGGAATGGTGATGTGGGGATGGGGTGGAGGAGTGGTGGTATGGGGAGGAATTAGAGTTGTGCAAGTCCGAGTACGAGGAGGAACAGGAGGATGTAGGATCGACTGCTATTGGTGGGGAGGCATAGTGGGCCGTGCGTCCGTATGCGAGAGTTGGTGAGAGTTCTTCCGGCTGCAGGTGGATATTTTCGGGCATTAGCGTTGCCGTGCCATTGGGGTAGACTGGAACTACTGGCGTTACGAGGCCGTTCTGGCTCACGTATGAGACCGGGTATTCTCTCCTCCGTTGGCTGTGGCTGCGGGAGCCATGGTGGTGGTGATTTTCCGTGTCTGAGTTGAAGGGCTCGGCATGGTGAGTGTGTGCTCGGTGTCCATGGTGGTGTGTAGTGTACGGGTCCGCTGGAGAGATTATTGGTGGTGCTCTGCCATACAATCCTTCATCCACCACTTCCTCTACTGTAGCCCTGTGCCTACTCCGACTCTTCTTACTCTTTCGCTTCGGCCTACCTGACGAAGATGTATACTGCTGGTGCAAGTTGCCATGATGGTAGTCATTCCAAGCTGGATCCCCCGGCGGCATGGCTCCGGGCATCCCTCCCGGGATACCCCCGGACATAGCTCCAGGTACGGGCATAGCAGCAGCAGCGGTAGCACTTTCAGCCAGTGACTTCTTCTCAAACATAGCATCGTGCCATTTCACCGTCTCCTGGTCTGGCTTGGAAGGGAAAGCTCCACCCGGAATACTCTTGGGAAACGGTTCTCCCGTCTCAGGATTAGCCAACTGAAACTTTCTCACGGCTTCCTGTAGGTACGGGACGTGCTCCTCTGGATCTAGTAGTAGCTGAATAGTCTGCCATATCGCGAACCCTCGAGGGGTGAGTGCGGGAATCGACGGTGGAACAAAATCATCGTCGGGTATCGGTTGTAAGGTGTGATTACAACCTAGCGTCGTGTAAATGCCCGATAACTTCTCGGGAGGAGTTCCAAGAAAGAGCTCTGTGAACCTCCAATGGTTAGCCACCAATACTTAGGGCTCTGGTGGTGGGAGCGATTGTATTACCGTCTAAATCACCGCCGACTAATCGGTAGAACCCAGAGATCTTTTCAGGTGTAAGGCAATGAATGTCTCTCGGCTCCAGGTAATCGATCTACGGTTCACACAGGCCAAAATCGTCAGTTTGGCAAACGGAAGGAGAAAACATGCGCAGTAGCTGAATTTTTCTTTGTAACCCCTCCTCCAGAAAAGAATGATAATGGTAATAACAACAACAATAGCAACAATAATAATAATGAAGGACCTACAATATAATCCGCAATCGAAAGTAGTAAACTTCGGAATAAAGGTGTAGGCTGAGTGGGATGCTCTGATGATATTAGGTAGCCCCAGTACTGTTGAGGATCCACCGGCGGTGGTTGTTGTTGCTGCGGTGGTGACATTTTAGGTCGGAACCTTCTCTTCTGTACCAGCTCCAGCTCTTCTGATTTTCTACGCTGGAACCAGGAGTTTAAAGATTCCGGCACGGATGCGATGGGTTTTAAGGTGAAGTCGTCGAGATTTGTATTGGTTGGTGAGAATGGAAGCGAGGGCGGTGCACGTTTGGGAGTGGTGCTGGCGAGGCGGAGGGGAGGGGTGGGGGAGGGGTGGTGGTCTTTAAGGCGGGTACGGGAAGGGCGATGGTGGTGATGCAACCCAGAAACAGGGACTTCCTCGTCCTCGGCAACAGGTCCAAGCCAGGCGGTTGTGGAAAAGTTGTCCAAGCAAGGGGATGTTGGTTGACTAGAACCTGGCGAGGGAGAGTGAGGGTGAGGGTGAGGGTGCGTGTACTTGTGCTTGTGCGAGTGAGTGGTATGAATAGGCGATGAAGGAGGATGAGGGTGAGGATATGAGGATGAGCCCTCGTAGGGGTTTGAATAGGAAGCGAAGAAATTCAAAGGGCCACCACCGCCGCCGCCGCCGCCGCCGCCACGGCCATGACTAGAAACAGGACCAGGCAGGAACCGGCCATGGCCCTGTTCCAAGTGGGATGACGAGCGAGAAGCGAGCATGGTAGATTATCCTCTTCTTGTGCTTCTTGTTCTTCTCCTTCCTCTGATGCCTGATGTTAACCTGTAATGTAGTATGTATTGTCGAGTACTGATTGATGGATCAACAACTCTCTTGTCGTCGTGGGCTTTTTTCTCGTTCGCTCCCCTAAATGTTAGCCTGCAACTGCTTGTTTCTCTTTCTGCAATTCACAACTCCAAACTCGTATCAGAAGCTTTAATTTTCGCTGATGCTGATGCTGCTGATGCTTCTTCTCCTGCCTCCGCCTCTCGGACTCGCTCCCATTGTAGGAGTCTCACAAAGCAAAGAAGAAAAATATAAAAAAATATAAAAAGGAACAAGTGGGGCAGGACGAAAAACAATAGTTTTCTTCAATTCTAGTCTGCCAGACCATCATACGGCTAGATACTTCCATAACTCTTCATTAAAACAACCCGTTAGATACTAGACTACACAATAGAGACATCTCCCTCCGGTTTTCCATCCTCGAGCAACCCCCCCTTATTAACTACCCACTGCTGCCAATTCCGAGCGAGTACATACACACACACATACGACGCAATCATATGAAGAGTGAAATGAAAGGGCTCTCGGACAAGGTGGAAATGTAAATGTAAATGTACCATAGTGCAGTTCAGTGGGCAGCTTCTAGGATCAACTTTTGTATACTATTCTGCATACCGGTATTGTGAAAGAGGCTGAGGTGTGACAACAAACAGTATCGACTGGATGGAAAGGGCCTGACACGTCTGTCTGATTGTCTCTGTTTGCATCGAATCCATGCAAGGCCAGCCCTTTGAGCGTTTCTCAAAAAACCAGTATGATACCATCTTGCTTTTTTTATTTACTTTTTTCTCCTATTAGGGGGGTTTGCGATCTTTTTCCCTTTTTTTCTTCTTTTCCCACTGCGCGAGTGAAAAAGTCCGACAGCCACTGGTTGGAGCCTTTCCTTCCAAGAATATGGTTGTGTAATAAAGGCAAGGTGAGGGTGAGGGGCGGAGTTGAAAGTGATAATGAAAGTCAAATACAGGTACCGGTACCAGTAGCTACAGCGGGTTAACCGACAATCCGCTTTGCAGTAAGCCTCAGTTCCGGGCGGTTGACTGTAGCTGACCTTGTACCGGTGGCTTGAATACTGCATAGTGCTCGAGTGACGGTACAGCACAGTACTGTATGATGATGGCGGAGACACTGACCTCAACACCGCCACCAGCTGAAGTCCCAGCAACTTTATTTGTTTGCGGGGGAGCTACAATCATCACTTCCACGTAAGTCCCATCAATAGCATGCCAAATTCTTCTCCCAGCGGCTTTCATGCGAATGGGGCGAAGGCCCTGCAGTAAAGCCGGCTCTGCCTATTACGGGATTACCGCACCGAGAGCTTTCTCCGGATCTTTCTGTCGCACGGTGAGCCTGAAAAATGGCATAACCTTATTTCGGCGGCTGGCCTTGGGGAATTCGAAATCAGAACTTTCCTCTCAGGCATACAGGGTGTCTGGCACGGTTAAATTACACCCTACGGTAGTTTGTGTTGAGAGGGTTTTGTTTTTTTGCATATTGTTCAGGTCGATACTAGGACCCGGAGAGCTACACGATGGTTTTTAATATCCTACCATACTCGTGCGGTACATACGGGTACACTTTTGTGTGCTGCGCTTTGCCGGAACGAGAGTTATTTCATAGGTTGGGCGGGCAAGTATCGACCAACATGGCCTAACTTATGATATCATAATCTGGGACTTTCAAGTAACCCATTCCTTGCATCTGAGCACACGGCTATGTACCGGTATGGTATTCTGGAAGTATGGGCGCCGTGCCCACTGCGAATTTGTCATGAGTTAGGGTGAAACTGGATACCGGTAATATCAGAAAAAAGAGGGAGAAAAAAAAGAAACAATAATGTGCAAAAACCATACGAGTACAAAACCCATAAACGCCGACCCATCCCCAACACGATGTTAAATGCCCTTGCCCCTGGCATGACATACCGGTACCCATAATGCTCTGAACCAAAAGGTACCCGAGTAGACAGAAATAAATAAAAGGAGTATTAAAAATAAAAAAAGAAAGTTGGAAAGGAGAATTCCTGGCGCTCATGCAGCCGCCCAGCGGTTAAGCATATCGCCAACACTCCTCTCTTTCGACAATAACTCACCCCTCATTCTGACCTTCTCTAAAGCCTTCTGTAGCACATCTCGGGCCGTCCCATCATCTCGCACTCCTAGCTCATGTGCGAAAAGGCCGGCGACTCGCCCGCAGAACCTCCGGCGGATAATATCCGTGATGGTGGCCGCATGCTCCCAATTCTCCCCCTCAATACAGACCATCCCGAGTTCTAACCCCATTTTCGCGGTCTTATGATACCATTTTTCGTTTTTACTCCCCCAAAACTCACTCCCGTCCTTGTCTAGACTGAGGAAATAATTGATAGCGGTATCGGTCCTTCTTCCGAATCGTAGGTGGATTGCCGCTTCCATGAATGGCGACTTCGCCCAGAGCTCGGCGCTGGACACCAACTTCTCCAACAGTTGCTTGTTCGACTCATCATCTTTGACCTTCCGACAAAGCTGTAGTCCAACAGGTTGGAATTCGCCGTATTGATACTTTTTGTTTCCAAAAGTACATAGCGATCTCTCAAACATTTCGACGGCCTTGCCAACCCCGGCCTTTGCTTCCATGGCCACAATTCCAAACTGCAAAATCTCAAACTTCTCTTTGTCGGAAATTTTTGCTGTGCTTAACAGATCCATGATCTTCGTCTCTCTCCCTTCAGCCACAAGCGTCTCAACGATGGGTCGTGTGATAGGTGAATTTGTGATCGCGTTTATCTTAGTCACTAACCCACTCTTCTGAAGTCCTTCAAGAACCCTGCCGAGCGCACTCTCCTCGCCTACTCTCCATCGCTCCGCCTTTATTCCCTCAACATACTTATTCAAACAGAGCCCAGCGAGCCCCAATGTGGCCCTGCCGGTCAAAACCTGCTGCTCAAAGACTCCGATAGGGTCTTCATGGATCCTTTCTAGGCCTTTACTTCCATCTAACGAGGTTGAGAACGGAAGTGTCACGAGGAGGCTTCCAACATGTGAGTCGGTTGGTGGAGTAGGGACCGAGTTGAGTTGTTGACGAAATGAGTCTTTAACGAGTCCTAATAGTCGGTTGCGCTCAAGGGGCGTTAAAGGGAGCTGAGGGTGAAGGACATTATGGAGTTTGAAGAAGGAGAGAGTCGAGCGTAGACGGTTTAAAGCAGAAGGCTGCATTTTTCCCCGCGAGCAGATGAGTAGTTGTATGATTGGAGCAGTGCGGGGGTATTACGGTGGCTTCATGGAGGCTGGAACGTGAGTGGAGGGGAGAGATGGGATGGTTTCAGTCGCAGCGACGACGTGCGGGGTGCCAGCGTCCTTTGTTGCCTCAATGAAGTTTTGGAGAGGGCCTACGATAACCGTTTCCCCACCTCGGAGGGTCTGTATCTTTTTTCGAATCTTCATAGTTATCGTGGCCTTAGGCTACGGCACATTTCTCGGTCCTAACCACCTGGTTCACGCAAGCATTGCACCGTTCCACAGCAATTTACCAGCACTCCACTCGAGAACCTGTATCGAAAATAAGTATTACCTGATTATATGACCATTCCCAGCCGTACGCAGGATTAATCGACCCACCGCCAGCACCACCGATCGAGGTCATGCTACTCTAACAGATCTAGATAACTCCGGGGGTGGGGGGTACAGTACGTTCGAGAGTTAGCATTGACCTACGTGTTCTGTCGATTTCCTAGAAATACCAAAATTGCCCCCGCCTTTTTCCGTTCTTTTAATCTTGAAAACACGAAACGATAGGCTGTCCGCGACAATTCCTTACTTCGTCAATCTGACCCCATGCACAGGAGCAACATCATAGATTAGGAGGACGGTTGAGCGCAGTTGGCTAGGAAGGAAAGAAGCTGACCACGCGCACCTTTATAAGGGACCCAGTCAGCTATAGTACCCGTCATCTGCAATAGAAACTAAACCGCAGATGGACTTCTCAATTTGGATAACTTATTCATCTTTCGAGTGCCTCCGTTTAGAACGCCGGACTTATATGATGGTAAAGAATACCGGTAGATTGTCAATAGGACTGTAAATATATATATGTTGGGTGGGTGGTGGAGTGATACTGCACGAGTACTTTGATAGCACCATCCTAGATAACTACTTCATCTCGAGCCATTCGCAGGTAGGTGAGGTAACGAGACAAGGAAGTTTAACTATTCTATGTTCCTTGGATCCATTAATTACCCTCCATAGAAGGGCGAAAGAAAGAAGGAAAAAAAAGTCTCTAAAATCACCAAATAAAAATAAGAAGGGATTGGGCCAGCTTCCTTCCTTCCTTCCTTCCTTCCTTCCTTCCTTCCCATTCATCTTTACCCTTCCCTCCTTCCACTGCACGTCCGAGTTTTTTGCATTCCATCTTTTTCGCCCCTGCTGACCGACCTTGCCCTGCCCTTTCACCAACAACGGCGAGGCTACGCTTCACCGACCCTTCGGCTTCCCTAAAAACGCTCCCGAATTCCTTCGCTTCATCCCACATCCCACATTCCACTCGCTCACCACACCAACCCTTTCACATCAGAGCAACGAGCAACCAACTAACAATCAAACCCAACGGGAGTCTCTCCCTCTTCATAATCATCCACCCGCAACTAGCTCTCAACCTTTCAACTCTCCTGCCTCACAAATCAAAATGACAATGAATCCTCATCAGAAGCAGAAGGTGGATATCAGCGTGAGTGGTCTATCTCTTTCGAATTACCCCACCTCCCCGCATTGGATCATCCCGCGAAGGGGAAGAAGGAAGAAAGAAGAAATAAAGAAAGAAAAGAAAAGAAAAAAGAAAATTTACCCGACCCGCTACCTTCTCTCCCCGCTTTAAGCTATACCGCATTATTTTACCAGAAACATGATCAAAAACTAACGATAAGAGAGGGAAACCTGGAGGGGAGGTTGTTCTTCGCCAATGGGTCATTACTCAAGACCCATCTGGCGAACGAATGACTGCACCTTTCTAAAGTCCCGCATTTCCCACAATTCACAGTCCTTGAGTGAAGAGGAGCAGAGGCTCTTTAGACTATACGGGAAACTTCCGTCCAAGAAGGATATTCTCAAGAATAAGCTTAAGGTATTCCTTCCCTTCCTCCCTCGCCGTCCTACTCCATTCCACCAATCTAACAGGGGGATAAAACAAAAAGGAGCGCAAGTACTTCGACTCGGGCGACTACGCCCTCTCAAAAGCCGGTAAAGCCTCGGACGTCGGCGTTACAAATATCGGCTCTCAGCACCCGCTTCCCGAAAATATTCCCCATCACACTGCCACGGGCACCCCCACAGGCGCCAGCGGGAACTCGGGATCTCCCGTTAAGGAGAGTCCCCTCCTGCACGCTAAGAGCCCGATGGGCTCACAGCCCCCGACTGAAGGGGAGGATGCTGGCGATGCTGAGGAAGCTTCGGCGGTGGCGGCAGAGAAGACTGTTGGAGGGGCTGCACCTGCTGTGCCCATTCCTTCTCATTAGGCAGTCTTTTTTTTATTAGAACTCGTGGGGCTTTTTGAACTTCCGCTTCTCCTTCTCCTTTATTTTTACTTTCCTTCAACTTGACGGATATGTGGAAGAAAGGAAGCTAGGGGACGTCAATTGGTATGGGGGGTTGGAGGATGTCGGCATTGGGAAATGGGGAATATGGTCGTCTTTTTCACAGCCTATCTTGTCTGCTCTTACTTATTTTTGCTGTTTACAAGTATTGGTCTACCGGTGGTGCTCCTGAAATCCTTTCCTTGTTTTTTTCTTTCTTTTTCCGTTTTCTTCACTTCATTTCACCCCAAATTATGTCTTCTCTTGCCCTCGCAATTTTCAATCATCACTTGGATCGATAGCCGATATAGTCCCGCGGCGTTTTTCGGGGGTTAGGCAAAGTTAAGTTAAGTTGAGCTAGTCTACCATAGTCTGTCTTATATTATTGCTGTTTGGAAAGGAAAAAAGGAAAAAAAGGGACAAGACTCCCATTCATCACTCTCACATCCTCCTTTCTTCCCGCGCTGTGCCTTTCTGTGCTTGCGCGGCGTATCATACGGGGCACGGTACTATGCTCGGGTATGCTACGGTATTGGCGCTATAAAACCGGCCACTCACAATAGGAAAGTTCGGGGCTCTCGGCGTGGGGAACTGCATCGACAGCTGCTACTGCACGATACAAGTACCCTATACTATACTTCCCACAAAGAAAATGGTAGTTTGTAGTATCCATTTTTTTTCCTTCTTCCCCTTTCTTTATAAGCCGGTCAGTTCGTAAACAGTACCCAGTGCCTCAAAAAAAGGGGGGGGGAGATCAATTTCCAAAGCCCAAAATACACAACTCTATATATACAAGCACCGTACAGTAGGAGTACCAGCACCGAACAATCTCAGCATCACAACACGAAACCAAAAAGCCCCAAACCTTCCTCCTCCTCTCTACCACCTACAGTGCCCACCCACCAATCTACAGCATCATGACCGCCATGGACAGCAACACACTCCCCAGCCCAGCCCAGCCCACCCCCATGCCAGCAGTATCACCTATATACAATACACCACAAGCACAATACAAAACCAGTACCACACAACTCTAGGCCATTCATTCCTCTTTACCAAACCACATGATAGACTACCGTACACCCCCCCCTCCGAAAAAAAAACCAGTTTCCCGAAATAAAATTAAAAAAACATCACTTAGGACGTCATAATAGGGTAGCTGCGGGAGGGTTGTCTTGGGATTCCTCCGATATCGTGCTTCTTCGTCATTCATTCATTCATTCACAAGCGCTCGTTCTTGGTGTGTATTGAGTTACCGTAGGGGCGCCGGTAAAGGACGGCAACATGGGGTGAGTCAAGTGAGATAAGTCTACGAGTAGTCTAGTTCCTGTCCAACTTATTGATCCATCAATCATTACCCGACGGGGTTGTTTGATGGTCCGCTGTGTTTCTGTTCTACAGGTATTCTACGCGCTTCGGAGGTTGGTTGGTTGGTTGCGGTATGGTGACTAGTCTAGGGATGGTTACGGTTTGAGTCAAATGCGCAATTTATTGCTGCGATAACTAAAGTAGGATGGTGTGGCGATCCTTGTCAAATGCGTAATCATGGGAGGTCACTCGGGTTACTTTTCTTTGGGACTAGGGAAGGTGAAGGGTCATGTCTCCCTGATAGACTGCGGCACGATATGGGCAGAGTTGATAAAGGAAACAAAGAAACTACAATTTGTGTCACTTATTTGTTTTGTTTTGAGAATTCTCTAACCGACGCCGTTTAAAAACCTAGCAACACATAAGAGCTAAGGAAAGGTAACGATGATAGAAAAGATTTCGAAGGGATCCCTTCGTCTCTTGTCCGTTCGCATCTGTTTTTTGGTATGTGAATGGTTTGTCAAGATTGTTTTAATTCTCGTGACATACTGGAAGACCGATTAAGGTAAGGGAGAGAGACTAAAATGGGAAAAGGAGAAGAAACACCGCCAGGAGCATTTACATTGACGGGGGGGCTGCTCCACGTCCACGGCCGAATCCACCACGGCTAAAAACACACATGTCAGCACCTTTTAACTTTTTCTCCAAGCCCAACTCCCTCCGAGAAAGAACAATAAGGACGGCGGAGGTGCATACAATTCAGGCTTGAAGTCTCCAGTCTGAGCGTCTTTACCACCATCTCTCCTTCTGTATCCACCCTCTCTGTCACCCCTCTCACCACCACGTCCACCGCCGGGCCTTCTGTCGCCATCACCACTCAACATTCCCCTGGGGGGTGCATGGCTACGGTTCTGCTTGACGTGGGTGGCTGGGACAATTTCCGCAGGGAGATGGAGCCATTCGCGAAGGTAGTCGAGACCTTCGGGGGTCAAGGTGTAGTAGTAGTATTGCCAAGAGAACTGGGTCTTAAGGTATCCACGAGAGGTGAGGGACTGGCAAGCCTTAATGACCTATAACAATGCAAAAATGGGACCCGTTAGTTATGCTGGTGGTAGTAGACCGGGGGTGGGCCGGGAAAGGGTTGAATTGAAGGGATTACGGACATAGAGGTTCTTGGTGTCAATGTCGGTATGCTTGGGAAGGTTGAAGTCCTTCTTTGCGACGAGAACTCCCTCTAGAAACCAGCAATCAGCAAACCTCGTTTTTTGGCTGGTCGGGAGGATATGAGAGCTTACCGCGAAAGATATGCTCGTGAATTTTCTTACGGTCGGCCTTAGGAATAAGCCTATGTAGCCCGCGATTAGCTATTTTCCCCTCCCATTTCGAAAATGACCAATCCAGAGAGAATGAAGTACATGGTTGCGACTTTTCGATCTGCCTAAAGCGAGGTAAGTCGGGTGTGTTGTCGGATCGCGGTGGGTGTTTGTGTTTTGCGGGTGGTGGATATATGTGGTTGAGAGCCTCGGAAATTGTTGGTTGTGGGGATTGGGACTGTGTCCGGCAGGGGTTGTGCCCTGGTAGGGTAATAGGATGTTGGAACATGACTCGACACCACCTATCACTCGTAGTTTTATTATTTTCAGAGAATAGGGTTTAGTTTGCCAACACGAATATTATACGCGGGTTGAATACTTGGTACCAATTTCTCTCTAGGCCTACGGCGGTACACACAACAGAAACACGGTTGTGTGATGTGTCTCTGAGTTCTACAGCCTCATTCTAACGCGAATACTTAGGTCACATGAATGGGGAAGCACAAACGATTCACAACAGAGCGGGTCTAAAGATTCCAACTAAGAAGTACAGTCATAAGGAAGAGATAGGAGATAACCGTCCGGTAAGGGTATTGTGCTCCTCGCTAAGAACAATTTTCTGACAAACAAAAAACGCCCCTGGTGCACACATCGATACGGTGAACCTTAATCGTTCGTGTTTCCCTGGCTACGCCTTGTTGCAAGCATGAATTGCGCGAGAGAGAAAAAAGGTATTGAGGAGGGAAAATTTTCTAATGAAGTCGGTTTAATCACTCGCCACCCAATCATATCCCTGTGGTTTTGTTACTTTAATCTGATATCATCCCGGCCGTTCCATCGTATCTACCGACAAGTAAACGCGTAAATATAAGATAAAATTATCGGCCCTGGAACCGGCTGTTTGGCCTCCCATTATTCCAATTGGTACCATCCTCCGCGATGAAGTAATCGTGGTGACAAGCTTGTTTGGCGGATATGCGACCCGCAGGATCGTACACAAGCATGGCCTATCAATGGTTTTGGCGCGTGTCAGCTGTCAACTGGCTGGAAAAGTATTGGAAGTATGACGAGCGTGTGTAGCACGCTAGAGATGAGGGAACGTACTTCTAACAAATCAATGCCTGCTGCTTCAAGACCTGGGACCATTTTTTCGGTGTCAACCTTCGCCCATTGAGGGAAGGAAGGTTTGAAATCTGGAAAGCTGGTGACACCAGGCCATGTCTCTTCGTCTGGGGTTCCTAGTAGCCTATTAATGCGGTGGGCAGCAAGATTAGCCCAGGAAACAAGATAGAAAAGGCTCAATTCGTGGTAAAGAAACTCTTACTGGAAGATCTTGAAGATTTCGTCAATTTCCGAATCGCCAGGGAAGAGCGCTTTGCGGGTACACATCTCCGCGAAGATGCAGCCCACGCTCCACATGTCAACACCAGTAGAATATTGTTTCCCACCCAACAGAATTTCCGGAGAACGATACCAGAGAGTGACGACCTAGATGCGAAAAAAGGAGATGCTTTAGCCGCGACCCTAAATTATAGGGATATTTTAAAATGCCACTCATAGACGGCCAATCCTACCTCGTGAGTATATGTCCTCAAAGGTACTCCAAAGGCTCTTGCTAACCCGAAATCCGCCAGTTTCAAGTTGCCCTCTTTGTCTATCAATAGATTCTGAGGCTTCAAGTCCCTATGCAGGATCCTATGCGCATGGCAGTATCTCACGCCTTCGACCAGCTGGCTCATGAACCTCTTGACCATGTCGGTTCCCAAACCCATGCCCGATGGAATAGCTTCCATATATTTTTTCAAATCGAGATCTAAAAACTCAAAGACTAAGTAGAGCTTGTGGCCATCGGCATGCACAATGTTGAGAAGTTTAACAATGTTGGGATCGGACATTTCCTTCAAAAGGGAAATTTCGCGAATGGCGGTGGATGGGACACCCTCATCTTCAGCTTCGAGGCGAATCTTCTTTAATGCAACGATACGGTTATTGTGCTTGAGATCCTTGGCCTTGTAAACAACCCCGTAGGTTCCTAGTTAGGATCAAGTTAATTAGGGATCCTCATAAAGCGCCTATAGAGAGGGTTGCGTTTGGGATCGCAGAAGGGGGTGCAGTGTTTCAGAAGGCAAAAATGTCCAAGAAAATAATGCTAGGCGAAGGGAAGGAAAAGGAGAGAGAGAGCTACCTTCACCAATTTTTTCGATTTTCTGGTAATTCTCCATTCCGAGAAATTCAAATTGTTTCTCCTAAACGAAAAAGACCAGATGGGTGTTTGTTTGAGTTGATGGCAAGGAGGGTAGGCGGAGCCAAGTCAAACGAGCTGGAAGATTGAGGTCGAGAGCAATGGCGGCTCTAAGCAAGGGAGCTTCTAGGGAAGAGGCGAAGGGTTAAGTAGAGGCGATCGCGGTTGGGTTTTGGGTCGTGGTTGCGGGTGTGGGCGCAGAAGAAAAGAATGCAGAGGAGAAGGAGTGCGCAGGGAAAGGAAGTAAACAACAACAACAAGGTGAGCAAGTACAAAAGTTGCAGCTTTGGCGGCCTCGCGTTCTAAGGTTACTTCCTGCACGTAACACACTCCCCGCGGCACAACAGGCGGGGCTCAGGGCGATCAGAGCCACTTGATTGGCTGGGCATAGCTATGTTGTATCCATAATTGAAGGTGTGCGCTTTCTGCTGCCAGCCCTGAGTTATTATATCTGGCACTGAATTTTTGTTATGATAAGCCCCCTCGCTCTGATCACTTGAAAAACATAATCTCCCGAAAATACCGACTGGAGCCAATCAACTTCTATGGATACATGTACGATAGCTCTGCGTAAAATGTCTTATTATACAAACTACCTTTGGTAGGTTTGCACACCTGTGTGGTACAGTGTGGCTCGGTTTCACTAAATTAGCTAGATTGAGGCTCGATAGCCACCAACCCATCGCAGACAAACAATCACTTATCTAGAATACTGCGCTGCTAGGAGAAAGTTGTGGACATAAGTGGCAATTCTGTCCACCCATAATAGCCTAGTAAGCTTCGTAAGGCTATGAGGCCCTGCTTCAGCAGTAGGTAGAAAATTATCATTATCGACACTGCAGGAATTCAAGCTCCAGCCAGACTCAGTGGGAGTTCGTATAAAACCACAATTTTTTAATACTGAAGGCTATTATTGGACCTGGAAACGATGGGCTGTTTTGTCTGAGCTTTCAATAAGATTTAGTGATAGGTATGGGATGGGCCTGGCCCGAGCCTTTCGCCCGTAAAACAAGCACGTTGAGACCTAAACATCTATTCCAATCCCAACCGACGGGTTTTTCGGAATGATACCGCTAGTTTTTGGACACATCCATAGCAAAATCCCAGCCCAAACCGACGCACCACGAAGGGAAGAAAGACCAGAGACAAAAAGCAAAATGTAACACCGAAAGAGATTTTGTATTTAGAAAACCAACGCGGCACCCTTGGTCTTCTTGTCACCACTGTGAATGGGGGAGAAATCAGTATCAACAACATCTAGATGTAGAACGGGCGAGAATAACGCACCCAAGTTCGAAGTGCTTGCATCGCTTCAGGGCCAATTGGGCCTTAGTCTTGCAAACCGTACACTCCAATCTCAAGACCACCTTCTTTGTTGTTTTTGCCTTTTTGTGGAAGACAGGCTTGGTTTGGCCACCATATCCTGACTGCTTGCGATCATAACGACGCTTTCCCTGAGCGAATAGAGAAGCCTAACATTTTTGACAAAAGAATTTAGCGCAGAGTCCGGAAAGGCCACAAAAGGGCCCAGGTGTCTTGAAGCTTCTATACCTTTCCAGCCTTGTACTGGGTGACTTTGTGTTGGGTGTGTTTTCTGCAAGTCCTCCCCTTGCAGTAGGTCTTACGGGTTTTCGGGACGTTGACCTGGAAAAATGAACGGATTGTGTCAGCATTTGGCCATTGAATACTCGCATTCCCGTGCATTGAAAACTCTTCGGGGGCGGGTATTCCGGCCGGCGGTTTAAGAAAGGGCGATAAGCTTAGATAGAGTTGTGTTTTTAGGAGGGAGCGCGGTCCCGACGACCCCGTGTAGCGAAAAAATGGTGAAAAGACGTTTGTCTTGCTTGTCGGTCCCCAGTTTCCACCTATTTCTTTCTTGCAGCCACCACCGCAGTTCCTGAGCCCAGCTAAACTAGATATCCTCCAGATAAAGCTGCTCACTTTCTTGTGCATTCGCGCCTCGGTCCAGTCCGGCCGCTCGCGCTTGTCGTCCGCCGGAGGCACTCTATCCGGAAGTCGCCCGCTCTTCCAAAACCCGACCCCAAAGGCAAATCATAGAAGGAAAAAAATAGGAAGTGCAATCTCACCATTTGGAATTTCGTTCAAAAGCAGGAGGTTGACAGAGTGTTTAGGTCGGTGTCAGTTTGGTTAGTTGTCGTGGTTGTTACAGATTGTTCTTTGGTGTTGATATGATTCTCCGTATTTAGTGGGGTTAAGTTAGGGTTTCATGGGACTGCTTGTGGCTTTGCCCTAAGTTAACATCAACTGCCGTTTGAGACTAAGCATGTTAATATTTACGTTTTCCTTGAGCTTACAAACCAACATATGTAGATTAAGGGATTTATTAGTCAGAAAGGCAATCGTTTTTAGCTATGATACAAATATCGGGCTGTGATATCAAAGACTGCCTATGTAACTGATAAGATTCGATAAGGCTTTTTGCCTCAGAACTCCCGTGGTTCAACTCGATAGCTACCGAAGCAGCTCCGCAACGATGATCAACGCAGTGCTGGTCTTCAACAACAACGGCCAGCCACGGCTTACGAAGTTTTATTCACAGATAGTTTGTTTATTCCAACCGCCTCTTGAGCTCCAAAAACTAATGAAAACTTCTAGGACGTCTCACTACAACAGCAGCTGCTCTCTCAGATCTTCTCTCTAGTCTCAAACCGGCCCGCGAGTGCTTGTAATTTCCTGCCGTAAGCTCCGCAGAGGCTCTAAGCTTGCCCTATCAAACTAACCAGCTCACAGTCTTCCTCCCCTCTTGGCCGGCTCCTCATCCTCGACCTCATGGAATACTTCAACAGTAGATGAACCTACCACTCTCCTTTATCGACACTACGCTACTCTATACTTTATCATAATATCTGATTCCCTGGAGTCACCTCTGGGCCTGTTAGACCTTATCCAGGTCTTTGTGCAAGCTCTTGATCAACTTTTTGAGAATGTTTGCGAACTGGACTTGATCTTCAACTTCGAGACATTACATGCGACGCTGGAGGAAATGATCACAGGTGGATGCGTTGTGGAAACAGACCTCGCACGAATCGTCAAGGCCGTGAGAGATTCTGGTAAGGTCGCCAAAAGGCCCAAAGCCGGAGGGAAAGGTGGAGGTGGAGGCGGAATGGGAAGCGGTAGTTCTGGGCTGGGCAGAGGCGGCTTCATGAGCGGGGATCTGGTATGGACGGGAAGATGACAGAAGGATATCGTAGAATCTTACTGTAACATTAGTAGTTCTGGCTCATCAATTTAACAATGTGTCTTAGCCCCGCTAGATGTGGGACTTCGCAATAGGCACGAATAGTGCACCCATTGAACCTCCGAACCTGCGAAGTTCAGCCCAGTCCGCAGAGCTTGATATTCCGATACAATAGGCTAGGAAGGAGTAATCACCTAACAGGAAAAGCGACAGTGTTTAGCAGTCATTTGTGTTGCATTATTGCACGGCGCTCGATGGTCGGTTGGGTCACCAAAGATGATTTGGCTGCAAGCCACAATATCGCGATGTGCGGCCCCTCTAAGGACAATGTTCTAGAGAGTCCCAGTGGGGCAGAAAGTTCGGAGGGGGTTGCCGATCGGGTGATAGCCACATTTTTTTGGTTCCTTACTGCTTTCCTATCGGGATTCTAAGGAAATTACCGGTAGTAAGGGCTCATTAGTAGGGTTGCCTGCGAAACCTCTTAGTGACAGTGCATCCATGCATAAACCAAGGTTATATTATAAGTTAGAAATCTGAAGCCTAGGTGGCCGTGTCAGAGGCAACGCTGGAGAAAAAGTAAGAAATAATATTATGACATAAACTGCCTGCGGTGGGGCAGTTCCGTTCCCAATTCCAGCCTCTGGATGGGGCGCCCGTCACTCTAATATCATACCGTAAGAACTCGAATAAACGATCTTTGTGCTAGGTAGTCCGAGGTTTCCTCCTCTACGGTACTCGAGTAGAAAAGGGCAAAAAACGCACCAAAAATCTGCCCCTCGAGACAAAAAAAAAGGAAAAAAAACCCTAGACCTTACCAAGAGAGGCAACTCCAACGTCCTAGCACAAGGATCGTTTATTCGAGTTCTTACGGTAGTAGAACCTAATGATAGAGAATATCAAGGACGAAATTCCTCTCCTTGCTGGGTTATGTCTCAATGGAGCCAATTATCACTCCTTTCTCTTGGGTCGTTTAGTGCCTATTCTTCTCTCTCGAAAAATCTAAGCTCCGAGTTGAAATTTCTCATTTCTTTGAGTGCACGAGCATAATTTGTGTGGAAGGGCAACTCGAAATATGGGATTTTTCAAATAAAAAAACTAAGTGCCAACTGGCTCTAGTTTACGGTACCCCTGTTCACCGCTTGCTCCACCCCCCAATTGCTGTCACAGGATTGGTCTCAGTCTCCGCCTTTACCATAGGTGTCATACATGTACTCGTATCCGCTTGCTCAACTCAACTTCTCACTTTGGTACCCGATGGCTAGTGTGAAGGCAAGCTTATTTAAAGACCGCGGGCACCTCTTTTATTTTCTTCTTCTCCTTTCTCTTCCCCTCCCCACTCAGGATTTTGCAAAGCAAGGCTCTCTTCCTACCGGTACTCGACGAATCAAGCTCAACTCAACATGTCTGACAGCCAGGCCAACAAACAATTTGCTGTTTGCGTCTTGTAAGTTTGCTCCCGAATAATATCTCTGAGCCTTTTCCCATAGAGTCAGATGACTAACATGGCTATAGCTGCGGCTCAAACCCAGGGACCGGGTCTCTATTCATGGAGACTGCTAAATCTCTCGGGGAAGTATTCCACAAGAACGATTGGTCTTTGGTCTACGGCGGCGGCACTGTTGGCCTCATGGGCGCTGTGGCTTCCTCTTTGACCTCCTTGGGCGGGAATGTCCATGGCATTGTTCCTAAGGCTCTCGTTGGTGTGGAGGAAGATGGGGTTCCGCATTCGGTTAAGGAATTTGGGAAGAGAACGGTGGTTCAGGACATGCATGCCCGCAAAGCTATGATGGGGAAGGAGGCCAATGCTTTTCTTGCATTGCCAGGTGGTTTTGGAACAATGGAGGAGCTCTTCGAGATCATCACCTGGAATCATATTGGCATCCACGATTGCCCGATTGTCATTCTAAACCTTGATGGGTATTACGACAGACTCTTGGAGTGGATCAAGATGGCGGTCGAGAAGGGATTCATTTCGGAGAGCCTTAGCGCTATCGTCTCGGAGGCAAAGTCTGTCGAGGAAGTTGCTGAGAAGTTCAAGAGCTACAAGCCCGCACTGGGAAGGTTGGACTTGGACTGGGGGAGCCAGTAGAGGAGGGTGAAGGATCATTTCTTTAAATTACTAGTGATAGAGCTGGTTTTGATAAGGTTGGAGTTTGGCGCTTTCTGCCAGGAAGCACAATATAAATGCCTGTATCTATTCAGAAAGCTTTCGAGTGAATCCACATCCCGTGAAATTGCAGACGGAACCTCCATTGGGACCCGCATAAAGTCACTTTTATACTTAGTACGGTATTGAAGCTATTAAGCAAAGGCATCAATTAACAGCCGTGTCCCAACAAGCGACACCTTTTCATTTTTTTATCTATTCGGAGGTATCCATAGATTCTGCAGCTTCCTCACCGGTTCTACCGCCTCTACTGCTCTGGACATTCCCCAACTTCTCCAGCCACTCGCCCACCTCATCACCATCGTACAGCTTGAAGTTCTCCCCAATACCGACGACAGAGACGCTGGTATTTGCCATAGTCAACTCCTTGTCCTGAGCCAAGCTATCCCTCAACGCTTTTAGCCCATGGAGGACTAACTCTTCCCTACTCGAGTCTACGAACTCTTCAAAGGCTCTCTCCAAGTATGTTCTCGCTGACTGAGACCTAGCCCCAATTGCTGCACCCTTATACTCTAACACCATTCCCGAAGGTTGAAACTCCCAGAGATGAGGACCGGTTTCATCCACACCAGCGACAAGTAGCCCAACACCATAGGGACGACGACCGTAATGCTGAGTATTCACCTGGGCCTTATCGGCAATAGCGTTGACGACACGGGAGATGGGGACAGGGCGGTTGTAGAGGAGTCTGGAGGACATAGATTGCTGACGCATGAAGTTTGAGAGAACTCTGGCATCAGGTGCAAGCCCAGCCAGAGCTACTCCGAGGTGGGTGTCGATACCTAGTAGCGACAGTTAGATTATATAGATTTTGGCTGGCGATAACAAACACATACCGATGATTTTCTTTTGATAACTTCCGAGCTCTTCGGCATTCCTCTGTTAGGCAAATTAGTATTGCTTTACCTCCTCATCCAAACTTCATCCGTACCTTTAGAGCAACCAATACAGCATGTGTCTTGCTGACTAGCCCTACCGCAACGGAACCTTGTTTTATCGCTTCGAGGGCATATTCAACTTGGAAGATGCGGCCCTGTGGGGAGCTACGGGTAGGTTAGCTATAAAACATTAGAAAAATACATGTAAACCCACAAAGTAACAGAATCATTGTCATAATTATTTCTGAACATTTTTGATTAAGCCGCTCAGAAAGGAGAGAAGCTGAAAAGAGAGATGGAGGTAGATGGGTGGAAGGGGGGGAGTTGAGCCAGAGAATGTTGGTGTTGGAGTTGCTCCTGTTGATTGTTATCAACCTGAAGTTGCCTCGGGTTTGTCGGGGTGGGAAATTATTGCTTGGCGTTCTACTTCTCTCGGAACATAAGCTTTTCCACGGATATCTCCCTCGCTTCTTCGAGGACTTTGTTTGAATTTATATTACCATAAAAACTCCGAGTCACTTACTTTTCCATCTCATTCTCGCCCTGGTTTTTTTGTAGAAATCCGCAGCGCGGGGTTGAAGCTGAAGGCCGGGTAAATTATCGCCTGTCCGATGGCGGGGTGATTCCGATAGACAAACTTTTTGTGTGATTGATAAGATTAATAATTCTACGAGTGCTGTAAGGTAGTTTTTTTTTGAACTGCCATCTTCCCCAGAGCCTCCCACCGTACTCGCTCTGCCCTACAAAGGCACGGTGTTCCTTCCACCTACCACCATCCCATCGCCACTACTATCACCACCCGGAGCACAAATCACGGAAGCACGAGTTATTACCACCCTCTAAATAATTTCCTTTCAATCTCTTCCCTCTTAGAAATTTCGCAACATTCTTCGCTTTCCATAATGACTCCACATTCTATTATTTTGGACACTGCATCAGATTTTGAACCCGCCACAACTACGAATACTAGTTCTAAAGCTCTTGTTCTATGCCCACCTTCTATCTCTTCTCACCCCGACTTGCTTGAGAAAGCTCTCTCTACGTTCGACAAGGGCTCGACGGATGTCCAAATGTTGGACAGACTTTCGTTGGGAGTCGTTAACCTTCCAACCAATACTTATTCATCCGCCCTCATCCTCGCCGACCCGTCCTCTACTACCGTATCTCAAAAGCTTGAGCCTTATGTTCTCCAAAGTATCTTCAACTCAATGCTTCCAAAGGCTACACTGAGGATCCAAGAAGAAGCCTTTTCAGGGGGGGATACCATTCAGTTTCTTGTTGTGGGATTCATGGTTGACAAAGGTGTCGACGGAAGCATCATATTGACCAAGCCAGAGTTTTCTGGAAATGCTTCCGTTCCATTGAAATTGAGAAGGAAACAAAGAGTTGAAGATTCGGCCGAGCTCAATTCTGCCAAGACCGAGTCTGCACCCGGCGCCACCAGAGCGCCCGTTATCAAAGGTGTTGGCTTCGTCCTCAGCGATGACGACCTAGAGGACGATAACGATCTAATTGATGAGGATACCCTTTTGGAGATAGGCGATCTTGGCACACTAATTCAACGTATGCTTTTCTGCTGGTCTTATCATTTTAATCGTGGAATGCTAACATACTTTACTCCAGCTACCGAGTGTAAGCCTGGTGCAAGAAAACGTAGACGTGCTTGTAAGGACTGCACCTGTGGGTTGCGCGAGGAGCTAGAAGGTGAAGATAGAGTGAAGCGTGAAGCTGCGGACAAGGCTTTGGCGGCCGCAAAAGAAAAAGCTGCTGCTGGGGTTAAGCTCACTACTAGTGATCTTGCAGAGGTTGACTTCACTGTGGCTGGAAAGGCCTCTTCCTGTGGAAGCTGTTATCTTGGTGATGCATTTAGGTGTGTTTAGCCTTTCATAATATCACAGAATTGGCACAGATAAACTAATTTATTTCTCGCTTTTTAGATGCGCGGGCTGTCCATATATCGGTCTTCCGGCATTTAAGCCTGGGGAGCAAATTACCCTTGGTTTAGATGACGACCAATTGTGAGCTTGTATCTTCCTTAGCTCATCTTCTATCATACCCCTCGGTACTTTTCTCGGTTTACTTGGGTCACAGGTTTGCACTCAAGTAAAAATTTATTGTTCTAATAGGGAAATGGTCATTGGTGTACTTTAGGTTTGATTTTTCTTTTCTTCTAGAAGGCTTTGGGCAATACATTGTGTTAGGTTGCTTTTGCTGTCTTATTCTTTTTTCTTACCACTTTGCTCTTTTCAATATGGCGTCTTCAATGAATGGGGTTGGATTTGCCACGAGACGAGTGTTAGACTATGGCTTGCAAGTGATCTGAGGTGTGGGATGATTGATGACGTTATCACTACTTGTATTCTGGTGTTTTTTGGGGGATGGCTATCTTTTCTAGCTAGTCGCGCAACAAAAAGGGTTCATACCATACCAGTACCGGTATTTTTGAGCTGTTCATGGCAAAAATTCTAAACGGTGTTCCCACACCCCATATATGAACACCAAGCGCCTCCTACTGAAAAAATTGTATTCAACGTAATTCCTATATTCTATCGACCTGGCCAAAGCCCTAGCAGTCTGCTCATAGTATGTATTTGGATGCCTAGAAATTATTCGCAAGACGGTGAATGGTGAATAGTGCGCAACATCAAACAAAAAGGTCTTGGCGACACCGATTAACTGGTTGCATCCGGGGAAAGACGACAGCGTCACCTTCAGCCCCGTCGCCCCGAGCTCATCTAAGTCCCTTCCCCCTCAACTCTCTAAAGCTATTCCGACCGCTACTTCTACTTCTACCCCCTCTAGCGCCATCAGCACTCGTCCTCTCACAAGTGTCAGCTCTTCAACCCTCCGAACGAACCAATAACACGTTCTCAAACATCCCACCATCTCCGACCATGGCTGGTTTGAAAACCATCATCGCACTGTCTTTTGTAGGCACCTTACGCCCCCACCAACTGCTACGGTCTCCCGACTATCTGATGCCTCCAGAAGCTGACTAGAATGCGATAACAGGTTCTAGCGATAGGCTTCCTCCTCGTTATTCTTTCTTCAGCCCTCTACGCAAACTACTACCCGCTCCTGGTTGTCGCCACATATATTCTAGCGCCGCTCCCGGACGCCATTTGTGCACGATGCTCTAGCTCTGATGATTTTATCGACGGAGTTGGAAATGGGGTACTCGACCTTGGCAGGTTCCTTACGGGCTTCCTCGTTGTTATGGGAATCGGTACGTTCTCCACGCCTCCGCCCCCCTCCACCACTATAGAGGTGTGGCAGTGGTGGTGGTGGTGCTACGGGCGCTAATTTTTGGTGTTCTTTGGGACAGCTCTTCCGGTTTTATTGGCGCACTCCGATATCATCCTTGTGCCTGCCATGGTTATGTCCATTATTGGTGGTCTCTTGATATATGGCACTATTATCTCTTTCATAATGTTTTTCCAGGAGGAGTCGGACTTTTAGGTGTAGTCGGAAACTGCCATAATGGAATCTGGTAAGGCCGCTCGGGTTGCGGAGGAGGGATATAAAGCGAAGAAGAGGAAGAAAGGTGGCTACGCTAGAACCATGAAACAAATGGTCAGATGGGTAGATGGTCGAGTGAACAGATGAATAAATGGATGGATGGATGGGTGGATGAACATGTAATATATCCGGGGGGGGGGGGGGGGCAGGCGGGTTAGGATAAGGCGTGGGCTTTTCGGTTGCTACCAGTCATTTAGCGGTGTGTATCGTTTGATCTTTTGTTTTTATCCTCTCCTTTCCTTCGCTTTTATGGTTCCGATACTATGGGGGAGTTGGTGGGAATTGCTTGCTTTCATAGTGATCGGGGGCTGCCGCGGAATATCAGCTGTCTTTCGTACTACTGTTTGCTTGTGGAATAATACGGCTTCTTCTCACATGTTTTGGACCGTAACAAAACGCCTGGGCACTACAAGGGATCTGGGAGGTTCTTGGCGTGTTTGGGGAGAAAATAGAGCTATAGATGGTGCACAGGAGGGTAGCATAGCCTTCACTCCCTCATGGAAGATCACTCGCCCGGGGAATTATAAACTAGTCGCTGCTCTCCGTAAGGTGAATCGATCGGTATCTCCCAAGATGTGGGGGAAGATTGTTAGCTGGAGTCCGTCTTGGGGGCATCAGGTCGCTTTTTTCTATATAGTTTTTATTACTACGGTTTTTCAATATGGTGACCTCCAGCAAGGTTGGGTCGCTGGCGGCAATGCACTGTTGATGGGCAGATACAGCAGAGCAATTGTACCCGTAGACGAAAGTCTTGAGGCCTGGTGATTCCGTCAGTTCAGCAGCCCGGAAAGCGTGAGAGTGGAAGGCTTTAATTACTACAAATCTCAGCCCGGGCGGGTCGCACTGTGTCTGGTCCGCCGGACTGCGAAACCCCCATGGATGCCTGTATACTCGAGTAGTCGTGTGCGGAAAGTTCTGGCACCCGGGCTGGTGTGATATTGTGCATGGAATTTTGTAGTGGATCTATTATGATGTGCACCTCCACGAACAGGTTCGCTGCACATGGCAGCTCGAGGGGGTCTCAAATCATTAGGATATTATACTAGTACCAGTATTTAAAACTACTATTTGACATGACCTCTATTATTTGCGATGATTGTTCAAACCCGGTTTGGCCGTCCCAGTTGATGATACATAAGTATCTGTTCACAGCCCTTACTCGAGTGTGTGTAGTATCAAGGGGTGTTAGAGTTTTCCGCACACAACTATACGAGTACCGTACTCAAGTACAAGGCTGGCGACAAAAATGATGAACAGAATGGCATGTAACAACCGAAACCATGCTACTTCACGCTTTCCATTCAACATATTCTGGGGGGTGCAAAAAATTTCAGAATTTGATATCCTGGTCTAGAATTCTTTTAAATATCTCTCCAAGGAATTATAGATAGATTATTAAAGAATTATTGGACACTTTGGCATGCAATATTGTAAAGTTGAAGTCAAGAACAGCGCCAAGCCTTGCCATTTCCCATACAAAATTGTCAGAAATTGCGCCAGGGCCAATGTACCAACTATTACCCTCTTAACAATTCCTCAACTAGTCTAGATACAGACCTCTAAGATGGAAAGTAAAATCTAGAGAATTATTGTGCAAATGAGCGAAGATTGAGCCCAAATTGGTTCACTAAACCAGTGGCTAGAAGGTTGTGAGTATGGCTATTCTCGGTGGAAAACCCTTCACTGCTCATCATTTTTGTCGCCAGCTTCGTACTTGGGGGGGTAACAGCACCGGCACTCGAACTCCCCCGACTCCCAATTTCCCCGCCCCGCATCATACCCACATCTCCACCACCCCGGCGTACTCTAAATCCCACAGTCTCCTCCTTATCGATAAGCAAACTAGCCGTCCGAATAGGGCACAACCCGCAACCCCACGCAAATCTTCCAACCTTCCCACTAAGGATCATCCACAGACGACAAAAAAAAAAAAGGAAAGCTTCCCACGACCGCCAAACAATACCAACCAACCAACCAACCTCCAATCCAGACATCCCTCAACAGTCGAGAACACCGTTCTTTTCGCCATCTTCTTGCAAAAATAAAAATGTCTTACAACAAGCCAGAGAAGGGCGAGTTCGGGGATGGGCCCAAGACCCACCGCATTCGTATCACTCTTACCTCGCGGAAAGTTCAATCTTTGGAGAAAGGTAAATTTTTTTTTGTTCCTTCCACCGTTTGGGGGGATTTTATCCTGCGGAGGTGTAGCTGATTTACTTATTTTTTTAATCTTTATACTGCAGTTACCACGGACTTGATTGAGCGCGCCAAATCCAAGAACCTTCGTGTCAAGGGCCCTGTCAGACTCCCGACTAAGGTTCTTAAAGTCACCACCCGCAAAACGCCTTGTGGTGAGGGCTCGAAGACTTGGGATTGCTTTGAGATGAGGATCCATAAACGTTTGATTGAGTATGCTTCCACCTACCTCGTTCATCCATTCATCCATTCCTTCTTTTGGCGTTTTTTTTTTGGGGTGGGGCTTCATTAGAGCTAATTACTGGGGGAATTATAGCTTGAACGCACCTACCGAAGTTGTCAAGCAGATAATCATCAACATTGAGGCAGGTGTCGAGGTGGAGGTTACTATTGCGGCTTGAGTCTCTGGATTAGAAATGGAGGGTTTAAAAAAAATTAATAAAAGTTTGTCGGGCGAACAATCGAACTAGCAAACATACAACGACGTTCCTTAATTTGGGAGGGAGGCATTTTTTTAGGTGTAATTTCTATCGATCGCTACTTGGGAGAAATAAATCTCAGTATGGTGGACTTGATGAACCAGAGTGGCAATTTTTGATACGATCGAACCCTTGGGAATAGCTAACGATTTTGAAGGAAAGGTGCGAAAAGTTGTAGAATACATGTTTTGGACTAAAGTTCTACCGCCCAGACCAAAGAAGGAAAAAATTTGGCTAGAAACACAGAGGTGACTGGGAAAGACAAATAACACATGGGGAAAGAAGTGACTAACCATTCCGCCTTCAAAAGAATTGGATCCGGGCAATGATAGACTACTGTACCATATATTTTGGGTATCGTTGTGAAACTCTTGTCCCAAGGGCGGTAGATGTAATCCAAAGTAATTAACCCCAAATCCTACACCAAACCTGATGACTTTACCGGATGTTGATGAAGATGAAAAAAGAAAGAGCTTCAGTGAAAATAGGTTACCCAAGGTATACAAGTTTTTATTTTTCCTCTTTTGCGGGAGTTTCGGCCGGGCTGGCGGGAGCCTTAGCTGCGCTGGATACTGGGTCGTCTGCCGCGAAAGAGGGCTTTGAGGTATGATTGTCGGTAGCAGAGGCTGTAGTATTAGATCCCTCGGGAGCTGCTTCTGCAATAGAGGACTCGGAGGGTTTAGTTGCTCCCGAACCAGAACCCTTCGCGGGGGCATCTGTTTTGGAATGTTCGCTGGCCTCGGCCTTAATCTTGTCGTCGGTGGTTGCGGACTCGGGCTTGGCTTGGGCTAAGGATTCTATTGCTGATGCCGTTTCTACTTTTGCCGTTGAGGATGTCGAAGATTGCTCGGGAACATCGGTCATTTCTTCATCCGCTGCTTCATCCGTCAGAGCTTTGGCACTTGGCAGTGGCTGCTCGTCACCTCCCATCTCTACGTCTCCATCGTTGTCAGGCTGAGCCTCCTCTTCAGTCTCTTTGTTCAACGCCTCAAGTTCCTCGTCGTACTCGTTAAGGTCATGGCCTTGTCCATCTCGTTTGCTTGTGCCCCCACTACCCTTAGCTGTGTTACCGCCAGCCGATTCACTCGCATTATCACTTCCACCAGGTCCTGTGAAGGGAGTTGCATTGCCAGATCCCGTCCCAGAACCGCCTTCTTTCCAATCCCGAGCATTGCGCAGCCCTCTCTTGCCAGTTTTCCGAACTCCCATTGAACTTGTTATCTCTTCGTCTTCACTGTCGCTATATAGCTCTCCCTCCTTCTCTGTTGCGCAATCCCACTGCCTCTGGGTTTGACGGGTGTCCATGCCCGGACCATCCTCGTCGATATCATCTAACATTGCGTCTTGCTCCTCCTGATGCTCTGTCAAGCCTTTCCCAACATCTGTAGTCTGGACACTGGGGGCGTGTCGAGTGCGTTCGAGATTAGAGAGGACCTGGATTTTAATTTTTTCCAAGTATTCCTTCGAATTGAGATTTTCCATATTGGATGGGCGGACATCAAGCTCGTAATCGGGGCCAAAGTACTAAAACCCGATTAATACGAGTATATGAGCAAGGTTAGGGTAGAGCATATTTAGCGTACCTCGTAAAAGTCACTAAAGGGCAAGTTTGGCCCAACCTTCTGGTTGACGAGAATGCCGGTTTCATATGTCCAAGCTCTGCTGACATTTCTCATTGTATAGCCACCGCCACCAACCACAAGGGTTGGAAGGTTGAATTTCTTGACAAACTCAACACAATTTGCGTGGCCCGCCATGCTCAGATTAAAGCATCCCAATCTATCGCCTGACAAGCTGTCTGCACCACACTGTAGAACCACAGCATCGGGCCGATAGAACTCCATCACGTGTCCGATGACGGGTTCGAAAACCTCCTTATATGTAGTGTCGGTAATACCATCACGCAATGGGAAGTTTACTGCGTAGTACTTTCCAGCGCCAACACCGATATCGCGGAGTTCACCGGTGCCCGGGAAGTATTCACCGTACTTATGGAATGAGACAGTCATTACACGATCGGTGGTATAGAAAGCTTCTTCCACACCATCGCCGTGGTGAACGTCGATATCGATGTAAAGAACACGTTGCTTGTACCGGAGCAACTCAATAATTCCGAGGACAATGTCTGGTGAATGTTAGCATTGGCTCCGGGGGTGTGGCCTAGTATTAAACTAACCGTTTACGTAGCAGAACCCAGATGCTTCGCTCTTTTTCGCATGGTGGAGGCCACCGGCCCAATTAATCGCAATGTCGCATTTTCCACGGTTGAGTCTTGCAGCGCCTTCCATACTGCCACCCCCGGAAATGCCGCAAAACTCGAACAAACCGTCGAATACTGGGCAATCGTCTCCGACATTGTATTTCCCTTGCTCTTTGGAATATTGTTCCATGTTATCAGGCGTAACCTTCGACAGAAAATCAATGTATTCGTCTGTGTGGAATTGGCACATTTCTTGTTTGGTGGCCGGCTTTGCTCGCTAGGAAATGGGCTGAGTTTTAGTAGTGTCCTGGATTACTGCAAAGCTTTCAGGGGGCTTTACATAAATTTCCATTTTTTTGTAGAGCCGGTAGTTCATGATTAAGCTATGGGTCATCCGGATTCTGTGCGGCTTCATGGGGTGACCAGCGACATATGCGTAGTTCCTACTGAAGTCAGATATGAGACCGGGTTATGAAGACAGTATATTTACCCAACATCAGCTAGATAGAGCGGAAGACCTGTTAGTGGAATCTTCTGTGTAAAAATCTATCCTTCGCATCCACTTGCAGCTGCTCGTCGACCGCTAGTGGATCCATAGGGCGTGATTTTAGGTATAAAAACTTACAATCATAGAACTAAAGCCTTGCAGGTCAGTGTTTGGTCGGAATTATCCAGAGTGCCGAGAAACTTGACAATCCTATTGGAGATGAGGGATACTAACGTATGCAACTCTTTTCCCATTCTGCGATCCATTCGTTGTAGGTGGGTCGATGGGGGCGCCGTATTGAGCCATCTTAACTGTCTAAATGTCGTTATTCTGCAACTTCGAGTTGGGATTCTAGGGCCGGAATGCAGGAGTTGGGCAGCACTTGGGTAGTGAGATAAGGAGGAGTGGAGGTGGAGATGGGTAGGGAGTCCTATGTTGTGGGAAGCTCGTGTGTAGAAGCTTACGGTGTAAGGTCGAGCGGTGACGGGGGGGAGAGAAGCTCAGCAGCGCTGGGAGTTCCCAGCGACGCGCCAAGTAAGTCACACAAAATAAAAATTCAAGAGAGCGAGAGCAAAAGGCCGGGTTATTCTGATATAGAATTAGAGCTGACGTGGCTTACTAAGGAATGCAGGGTCTAAACCACCGGTGTTGCGGGCAAGGTGGCATCTGCAATTTCTTGTGCTTTTTACACTTTACTTTACTCTCGCATCTTATTGCCCGGAGAATTTCAACAAGCCATTTTTATTTTATGCTTTAATTTCTGCTAGCATTGGCGATCTCGAAGCAATCAAAGCTTGAAAGTAAGCAAGTAGAGATCTGTTCCCCTTGTATATTTTCAATCTTACTCTCCTTATCCACGAGACTCACTATTATTCTATAGGACACACCCGAACACCTTCAATCATGGCAGAAATGGCCATGTATCATTCCCTAGGCCAGGATGCTGACGACCCGAATGCCAATACTCCTCCGGCGGGATCTCAACCGCAGCACCGACCTCCAGTAGCTCCTCCGCCCACTGGGTATCAGCAGCCTAGTCCGACCTCCTATCACCAGCAACAGCCAACGGCCTATGGGCAGGCATTACCACCTCCAGGCCCCTCTCCATACCAACCACCAACTCCCTACGGTCAAGCCGCCCCACCCCCCCCACGATCGCCCTACCAGCAGCAAGGCCCTTACGGTCCACCTACACAACTGCCAGGTCCCTATGGGCCTCCTGGAAGTGACGTCAGAGAGTTGGCACAGTCAATGTCCGGTATGGGCCTTGCAGGCAGTGTTGGAAGCACACCAGGAACGATATCTAAAGCTTCGAGGAAGAAAGCAAGAGCCTACCATAATCTCGATCAAAGCTCCGAGCCATCAAACGGGCCTAATCTACCGGCGTTTACCCCTGATCTTGCTAACCAAATACCTTCTTCATTCCTTGGACAACAGCAAGCCATGCCTCCAGGACAAGGAAATTCACAGTTTCCCGCTCCTGCAAACCCTGCCTTTGTTCCTGCAGCTCCTGCGGACCCTGCGGCCTTTGCTGCTCGACCAGGCTCCTCGAACATCAGCCAGACCGGCGGGAAAGTGAATCCAAATGATATTCCGTCAATTCCTGAGCATCGTGATTATTACACAGAGCAGTACAGGAAAACTATGTACCCAACATTTGCCCAACAACTCCCCCCACATGCAACCTCAGACTATATTGCCCATGACCAAGGCATTGCGTCACCGCGGTTTTGTAGGCTTACTCTTAATTCCGTACCTACGACAGCAGATTTATTAGCTTCCACGTCCTTACCGCTGGCATTACTAATACAACCACTGGCCAAGCTGAAGGATGAGGAAGAACCAATACCGGTTCTGGACTTTGGAGAGATGGGTCCACCAAGGTGTCGACGCTGCCGGACGTACATAAACCCTTTCATGAAGTTCTTACAAGGTGGTGGCAAATTCAGCTGTAATATGTGCCTCTTCCCTAATAATGAGGTTCCGTCGGAGTATTACGCCCCTGTGGATATGTCTGGCAATCGGGTTGATATGAACCAACGGCCAGAGCTTACGAGAGGCACAGTTGAATTTGTGGTTCCAAGGGAGTATTGGGCGAAGAAAGATGGGGAGGGCGCTGGTGGAGAGGAAGGGAAGGGCGGATCTCCAATGAGGTGGATTTTCTTGGTGGATGTCACCGAGAGTGCTATCAATAGAGGGGTGCTGCAAAGCGTTGTTGGGGGTATTAGGGAAGCCCTCTACGGCTCCAGCGCGTATGAAAATGCTCCAGAAGGCCACGAATCTGAGGACGGGAAGGAAGGCAAGAGAAGGCGACTACCCAAGGGCTGCAAGATCGGAATCTGTACGTTTGATAAGGAAGTGCACTTCTATAATCTGAATGTGGGTTTATCTGCTCGTGTATATATAACAAAGGGGTGTGCGGTGCGAGTGCTAACCTATGATTCAGTCGAACTTGGATCAGGCTCAAATGATGGTTATGCCTGACATAGAAGACCCATTTGTCCCTCTCAGTGAGGGCCTCTTTGTGGATCCATATGAGTCACGGTACGTTTCTGCGTTTGAGCTAGTTTTTGCTACAGAAATTGCTAAATCTTCCAAGGGCTGTTATCGAATCCTTGTTGGAGTCGCTACCAACTCTTTTCGTACATATTAAAAACGCTGAGCCGGCTCTCTTACCTGCGCTGTCTACTGCGCTCTCTGCTCTCCAGAGCACCGGAGGGAAGATTATATGCTCACTTTCTACATTGCCGACCTGGGGATCACATCGTCTCTTCATGCGCGAAGACCCAAAGCTCTACCATAATGAGAAGGAAAAGGTTCTTTTCCAGACCGAACATCAGGCCTGGCGGAAGGTCGCCGGGAAACTGGTTGAAGCAGGTGTGGGTGTAGATTTCTTTATGACCCCAAGTGCCTACATAGACGTTGCTACCGTTGGACACGTTGCATCTACTACTGGTGGAGAAATATTCTTCTACCCTAACTTTGTTGCTGAAAGGGATGCCCATAAGCTCCACTCCGAACTCTCCCACAGCTTTCACAGGGAGACAGGATATCAGGTACTCATGAAAGTCCGGTGTTCCAATGGCCTGCAAGTGTCTACATATCATGGGAACTTTCTCCAACACAGCCATGCTGGCGACGTCGAATTTGGTGCTATCGATGCCGACAAGTGTGTCTCAGTAATGTTTTCTTACGACGGAAAACTCGATTCCAGAGTCGATGCACATTTCCAAAGTGCTCTTCTCTATACGACAAGACAGGGTGAGAGGAGAGTTAGATGCAGTAACATTGTTGCCGGAGTGACTGAGAACATTCGTGGTGCCATAAGGCTGGCAGATCAAGACGCTGTGTTAGGAGTATTAGCTAGAGAAGGTGTGTTACCCAGCGTGGTTGGATAAGATAGTTTCCGCTTGATTGGCTGCTAATATTGTTTCAACAGCGGCGAGTCGAATGATTGAAAAGCCGCTGAAAGAAATTAGAGGAGCTCTCATTGAGAAATGTGTTGACATTCTAGTAGCCTACCTAAAAACCGGTAGTGGAAGTCCACCAGGCCAACTCGTGATGCCAGAAACTTTGAAGGAACTCGCGATGTATGTCCTAGCTCTCTTAAAGACAAGGGCTTTTAGAGGAGGGAATGTTGCGAGTGATATGAGAGTTCACTCGATGAAGCTATTGAAGAGCATGGGACCAGCAGAATTACAGCTTTATCTCTACCCTCGAATTCTCCCGATTCACAGCATGACTGAAGAGGTTTGGCAACATATCCCCTTGATTTATTTAAACTTTCTAATTTGCCATCAGGACGGGTTTCCAGACTCCACTGGACACCTCAAGATTCCCACGGCTCTTCGTGCATCCTTTGGATTCATTGAAGAGGGAGGAGTATATCTTGTCGACAATGGCCAATTGCTTCTTCTTTGGCTTCATACACATGTCTCCCCCAATCTCCTTCAGGATCTTTTCGGCCCTAAAATCAACTCCCTTTCAGACCTCGATCCCAACATGTGTGAGTTGCCAGTCCTGGAGACTCACCTGAACGCTCAAGTCAGAAACGTGATTCAGTATTTGAAGACCCAAAGGGGCAGTAAAGCTGTTTCTATACAGCTTGCACGGCAGGGGCACGATGGTGCAGAATACGAGTTTGCCTCTTCTTTAGTTGAAGACAGGAATAATGAAGAAAGAAGCTATGTGGACTGGTTGGTCCATCTACACAAATTTGTCCGACTTGAGGTAAATGATGTCCATGGATTTTACGGAAATTATGTGTTCTGACCAAAGTATTTGATGCCACAGGCTACGGGGGAGAGGAAGCGAGACGAGGGTGACATTAGTATGGCTGGCATGACTGGGATGAGGCCACCATACTGGTAGAGGGGGAAGAGGATTAGAATAATGGAGGTTCACTTTTGTGATCGCCAGTTTGCTCCTTTGTTTCTGAGTACGCAATTTATCAGCCTTTTCCTATGTGCATTAAACGGGGGTATATACTCTATCGTAGCACCGGACCGGCATCGCGGTTTGCAACGCCTTTTCGTTTGGTAGTATATCCCTATGTAGAAAATTTTCACTTCGACTGTTTATCTATAGAGATGCTTTGTTTTGTTGGGCGGAGGATGTTGCGCCCGTGGATTGTCTGCAAGTGTTCTAGAGCGCCATCCTCGAGCACATAACCGATCAAAATAACAGAAATGGTTTGTTAACTAGATGGTGGCGAGAATGTAGAGAGGTGGTGTAGCTTTTCGCTCAACTATCGTCACACGAAAATACCATCGAGCTTTTAAATATTGTGGGTAGTGGTATTACACTCATGCGCTATTGATATCTAACAGCTATTAGGAAGCATTTATGATGCAGTGGTGGCTAGTGTTCTTGGCATCCAACCGGAGAGCATATAAACCGCCCACTTTATATCTGGCCGCCTCTTTAAATCCCAACCGCCACTGTAAAAGCTCCGTATCAACCACTGCTGCTCGCAATGGAAACAACTTTAGAAGCAGAGAACGAAGCTCTAAAGAAGCGTATATTAGAGCTCGAAGCCCAGCTCGCCAGTCGCAGCAATGATGCATCCGTCACATCCCAGCAATCTCATTCTCTTCCCAATATAGCGAACAAGAGCGAGATAAAGCTCTCACTAGAAGAATACAAACGCTATGGGAGACAAATGATACTTCCTGAAATCGGAATCGAAGGTACAAACCCCTTCCATAAAAGTTCAGTGCCGGGTGGGGGGGGGAGGATGACTAATAGGGCCACTAGGCCAGATGTCACTCAAGCGGTCCAGAGTGCTCATCGTGGGCGCCGGTGGGCTTGGGTGCCCGGCGGCGGCCTATATCGCAGGAGCGGGAGTGGGGACGCTGGGGATAATTGACCACGATACGGTTGAAAATTCGAATCTCCATCGCCAGATCATACATTCCACTTCAAGGGTGGGGGCGCCGAAGGTTGTTAGTGCAATTACATATCTTCGCGAGTATGTTCCCAGAGAGACCTATATTCAGTAGCTAGACACAAACAACTAATTTGAGAACCCCCCAAAAAGCCTGAATCCACATCCAAACTACGTCCCACATGTCGAGCCGCTGACAACCGAGAATGCCCTGCAGATCATGGCAGAGTACGACCTCGTCCTAGACTGCACGGATCATCCCGCAATCCGGTATCTAATTAACGACGTAGCGGTGATCATGAACATTCCCATAGTCTCCGCATCAGCGCTAAGAACAGATGGCCAACTCATCGTCCTTAATAACCCTCCCGGTGTAGGCCCCTGCTACAGGTGTATATGGCCACGTCCCCCGCCGGCAGAAAGTGTCGTCGGCTGCGGTGAAGGCGGGATTCTTGGCCCTGTAGTAGGATTAATGGGCGTTATGCAGGCTATCGAAGCTATCAAGGTCATTACGAAGAACCCCGTGAAGGACATTGGGAGGACGACAATGACGCTTTTCGCCGCGTATGGAGCCTCTCCGTTTCGGTGTTTGAAGATGAGGGGGAAGAAGGCGGGGTGTGCTGCCTGTGGGAGTCCGGAGAGAGTGGAGGAAAAAATTACGAGGGAGGGTATTGAGGATGGGAGGATGGATTATGTTGCTTTTTGTGGCGGGATGGCGGGAGTGCGGGAGTTGAAGGAGGACGAGAGGGTTAGTGTGGCGGAGTATAAGAGAGTGGTGGATAGGGGGGTCGAGCATCTGTTATTGGATGTTAGAGATAAGACTCAGTTTGGGATATGTCAGCTGGCGGGAAGTTTAAGTGAGTTTTCCCTCCTCTCCCCCTCTGGTCTGATCAGGGAGGGTTAATAGGATTAGATATCCCATTCTCCGAGCTCGAAGCTTCGAAGTACGAAGATTCGGAGGCCGAAGCGATCAAGTCAAAATTGCAGGATCAACCGAAGGACTGGCCAGTATACGTCATCTGTAGGCTTGGAAACGATTCACAGATTGTGGTGAGGCAGCTAAAACAAGCGGGTATCTTCCCAGACGATCGGGTATTTGATATAAAAGGAGGGATCGCAGAATGGGCGAGGAGCGGAATAGCGGGCGAATTCCCAGAGTATTAGAGTCATTAGATGTTTTAGAGCCTTACCCTCATGTATTTCTCGATAATGTTAACTTGGGGAGTTTATCCCTTTTTGCTCGCATCATTCTGGGAGTTCTACCTGTGTTTGAGGATAGTCACGAGAGCGGTCGCGAATCATCGTCGCTTCCCACTCGCGAAGCAGGGTGATTGAGTATAGCCATAGATACCTATTAGTTATGATTCAAAAACAAATGTTGAAGGTGGGCCTAGATGGTGCCCTTTTTAGCCTTTGATGGATGTTTGCCCTTTACAAGCCACCGGCTGATATATGGAGGGAAACGCTAATAATCTGTTATCCGTGACGGCAATAGTGGCGAGGTTTGATATTTCTGCTAACATACCCTGATTTATGAACCCATTTCGGCTATGCGATGTGATTTCTAAAGAGACGTTTAGTACCCTACCTAACCTCTCGTCAATCCACGTAGGCATCCTACGCACAGTATGCACCTTACTCATTCTGTATAGTATCATACTCTTCAGGGTCACCTATCCAACGAGCGGCTAATAGGTGTCGAGACAAGTCATGAGTTCCAGAATTTGCACTAGTAGTGGTATGTACCCATCATTTTTTGCACTGATGGCGGGTTGGGTTCTCGGATTGGGAAATGTGAGGGATCCCCTCTGCCGGACGGAGAGCTTCACAATGCGATAGTCCACAAGAACCCCAGGGGCCTTGAATTGCAGCTTGCTTCTAGCGTGGTGAGAGCCGTCACTCTTTGATCTGTAACTTATCACCCTCCTCATTTCTGACCCACGACCCGAGTGATATGCCATGACACTGTTCATCTGCCTTTCCGCTTGAACCCCTGTTCACAAGCACTCTGCTCAACAGCCACAAAATCCCCACCCCAGTCGCACCAACTGGTTCCCCGCCGGTGGCCCACCTAGGCGGAAAGGAAGCCGCATAATCTATATGGTTCTTAAAGCGGCCATAGACGGTTTCTGGGTATGCCTATATGAGATATGCTCGAGGCAACGCGACAAAATTCCTGCGGGAACGCTACTTGCACACTATATTTTTCTGAATGAGGGTTTGGGAGATAAAGAATCTGTATTGGACTATTAATAAAATGAAAAGTTGAAACTAGTTAACTCTCTATCACTTATATATGATATCATAGCGCTCTATATCTTTTTCTGGCCTGAGGATAGATATTAGGGCATTAACCATCCTCAACCCTTATCCAGCAGAAAAAAAGTGGTCCGCCGGGAATTTCTTAATGCCCGACTACACACACTTGGCGGGGATTCGAACATGCGATGGTCCCTGCTTCAAATTAGTACGGACCAGTTCCTTAGCCCATTAGACCATCGGAACTGGCCAATAATCACCTCTCCTCTTCGGATTTTAAGTGTAATCTTTCTTAGATAGGAGATTTTCGATCAAAAAAGCCTGGTAACGATGCTGGTGTCAAGGGCTGCAACTCTTATATTATGAACATGTTGGCGGCCGCTCCCGTAGTATATACGAGTGAAGTAATTGAATCGAGGTAAGTTACATAGCCTTTCTTCGAAGATGTCGTATGAGGTGTGCAAGTGCTGTAGCTGAAGACTGTTTAACTTTTGCTCTCTTTATCAAGTAGCTTTCAAGCGCGCCACGAACCGGCACATAGAGAAACCGGCACTTAAAAAAGTTGTGCTTGGGGAAGAGCTCATTACCAGGAGTGATCACTCATAATATTAGACCCATCAGTTGTAGTTAATATATGTGTTCTGCCTAGATCTGTATGTTTAACAATGGATGGTCACATTATAATGTCCCCAACATCCTTCTAAAGATGTTCCATTGTAGCGAATGACCCCCAAAACCTCCAATAAAATTGTTAACTAAGCATGCCCATTCCCACAAACACATCCGGGGAGGCACCAACATCCCGACTAACTAATTTAAACAATAGAGTTCCTTGCCTCTTTATTCAATTTTGTTCCTGGTTAAAGATATCTTAACTGTCAGGCATCCCATCCCCTATCCCTCTCTTCCTGGAGTAACCGAGCTTTCTATAATGTTTTTACTAACCGAAGTGCTGACACCATTCCGGGTCATCTCTATAAGGAGGTCTCCAAGCTTGGCTATGGAGTTACTGCTAAATTTAATGCTGGGGTAAGGAAATTCGGGCACGCGGTGACTTCCACTGTCCGACGGGGTTGTGAATGGAAGCAGTATTAATGTGGCGGCGAAGGTCGGTTATTCGGGAAAATCCTCGTCCACAACTTTCGCAGGAGAATATCTTCTTAGGTTCGGGCCCGGGTTTTTTAGTTCTCGATCGGGAGACCTCAACAATTTTTACCCGGCGGAAGGAGGACAGCTGTTCCGAGATTGTTGATACGTTCGATGGTAGAAACGACAATGGAGATGACCCCGGCCCGAGAATGCCAGTAGGAGACTTGTCAGGGTACTCTTTTGAGTGTTGGGTCCAGAGTTGGCAGAATTTGCTTGGGGTTATATCAGTTCACTATCAAAACTAACGTAGAAGGTAAGGAAGAAGGAAGAAAGAGTATTACCATTGAGTCCACCCATGTCTACCTCCGCTGGAACTAAACGCACCCGGGGTCTTACAGCTTGGACACTTATTCTTGAAATCAGTGACCCCGGATGCGTTGTCAATGCGACGGAAGAGCACGCTCATAGACACCAACCTCCCGGGTGTAATATTTTCAACCCACTCGGTCGAAACGATATCTTTCTGGGACTCCCCGTCGCTGACAGAGTACTCCTTCGAAAGCACCTTCTGGTGGCCGGGCAGGCCGCGGAACGACAGCTCCAAGAAGCCGTGGAACATCTCCAACGTCGCGCAGACCACGAATGGTACTGGAAAGGTCCTCCCAAGGGCATCTTGCAGTATGATAGAGCCCTCGATACCGCAGCCAAGCTCTTTCGGGATCTTCGCCAGTTGCTGGCAGATTATGAGCTCCATACCCGAGACTTTATTCTCTAGGGAGAAGACCGAGTGGCTTTCATCGATATTAGCTCGATACCCCGAGACAGGAGAGACCACAAGCTGGCTCGATGGACAGGAGCGGATAACGAACAGGCCATGCGAAATGTGTTGGCAAATGCTGGCCTGTTCGTTGAGCCCTCCAGTTTGGCGGACCCTCCTACGGTCGAACAAGAGCGAGAGGGAAAAAGAAACATATCATACTTCCCCGCGACCTGCAACAAAAGATTAATGGTCGCAACCCTCCGCCCCAGCGAGTCCTTTAGCATAACCACGTCCTCCTCCCTAAAGATTTTGTAACTAATCTTCCTCCAAGCATCCTTAAACTGCCTGCCAGAGCCACCGTGATACAGGCTCTCACGATACTTCGCCGTATTAGCGTTGAAGCCTAGAATCAGCTTCCGACAACCCTCAAGCTCAAAAGTAATTGCATTGATGGTAGAAGCATGGGATTTTTCATCCCGCCGCAACTTCTGCACCACGTCCTGGACTGCCAGGAATGCGCTGTGCAGCGACTTCAACTCATCCGATAGTCTCGAGTACTGTGCTCTTGAGCCGGTGTCAGAGTCTAGAGCGTCGGCGAGGGTCAGGATTAAGCGGCTTATGGCGATAAAGTCGCCTATCGAGAAGCCGAATGACATCTTTGCTTTCTTGCTTTCTTGTTGCCTGAGCTCAAGCTAATAGCTCCAAGGTTGCTCCTTCGAGAGAACTTGCGCGGGTAATCGGATGATGGGGGGACCTCCGCTGGCTTATGTCCTCCCTCCTGATCTTGAGAAACATTGCAGAGTTAAGCCTCGCAGTTGGCTGTACGGTATAGTGGCAGTCATCTGAAACGTGTACCAATAGAGATTCAAAATATGATGCCTTGTGTAATCAGGGCAATGGGTAGTTGACAATCAATTTGAATCTTTGGATAGTACTCCCGGTAGTTTAAGCCCATCTTCATCATTAATTCACAGATCTTGCCTCTTATTATTATTTTTTGATAATATGAGTACAGTCTCCCAGAGGGTCGCGAGATTCTCGAGTTGCGAGACTCGTCGCATAAAAACGGGCGCATGCCTCCACTTAAATCAAGGCTTAGCCCAAAAGAGAAACTTTAATCCCAAGAGCAAAACAAGAAAAGTATCAAAGAAAATTTAAACCAGGGTTGACCATGGGAAAATCCATGCCAAGTGGCCAAGAGCGCCGCCACTCTCGTAACTCGAGAATCTCGCGACCCTCTGGGAGACTGTAGAACCTACTCGAGTACACATGGGCTTTTTTGGTGGTCAACGGGAGGCACATTTGAAGTGTGGCAACCAGCAAAAAATTTCAAAGCCCTTCTTGCTTCCGTCCACAGCAAAGTGACCTCCCAACTATAATAATAATATGGTTTACACATGTTGTTATTGAAGATGACTTGACTGGGTTTCCCCGCCTGCTAGAGGAGAGATCTCTGGGAAATCTAGAATTTCTCTCAAAAATTCAGATCGGCAAAAAGTAACCAAAAATGCCAAGAGACTACTTGTAAATCAAGCTAAATAATAGCCGTATATGCTCTGGCACTCAGGCATTGGCTTGCGACCGGAACCAGATCAATAGAAGCTTCCCGAGAATAGAGAGATACAGGAGAGGTGTGGGTTTCTTTTCAGTTGGGTGAACCCACCTTCATCAGGCGTTTAAGTCAATTCCTTTTGCGCAGCTTGCGGGGTGCTGCTGCGGAGAAGACAAGTCAGCACCAGCGCACTCGCAGTTGCCCTACGATAAAGATAGTAAACTTCCTTGGTAGGCAAGCTAAACCTGTTTGGAACAATCCGGGTGGGGAGGGTATTTAAGCTGATCTCAAGTGCTGAGCCGCCTGAGCACTGAAAAGACTAAAAAACCCCATTTCCTGGCCAGGTATGATGCTATTATGCGGAAGCATATCACCGGTGACTATATTTGCTATTTCGTTTCCATGAAGATATATACCGTAGTCTATATTGGCCGGAACCGGGGACTTGGTAAAGTACCGAATATTGGCCAGGGTTTGGATCCCTGCACTGCACTTTGTTGCGCGAGTGCTACACATAATACTAGAGCGGTGGGGGCGGGGAGAGACTCATAGCAACAGGCGATACCTTCGAGGATTATAAGGCGGTATATTCAAGTCGGACTATCAGTGTTTGGGTCAGAGATGTTTTGGTTGAATAAGCTAGCTGCTAGATATAGTGCTCGAGTACAAGGCAGAATTTGCACCCAGCTGTGAATAGATATATCATCGCTTATCTGCTCAGGATATCTAACGTTCCAACTCATGGTTTTTTGGGGATATCTTTTGAGGGGTAAGTATCTACCTGTAAGGTACCGCTCATCACATACGGTTCTGTATCACATCTTGAACTTCTTCCTCTACAGGTATTTGCTCATGTCATCTATGTTATGAGTGGCAGATGCTCCAATCGGTTCAGTGAAATCTCCCGCAATTTGGTCCCTGGCTCCCCCCACCTCGCCGAAGGAGTAGCTCCCTACTCAGCCTTTCGTAGACACTGCTCCCCAGCAGCTTGAGACGGACTGGTACATGATTCTGCATCAATCCCTGTGGAGACCTAATTCGGGTGGGGACTTGGAGCGGCTAGGAAATAATAGCCTTCATCATTCTGAAAAGAGCCCCGGGTTGCATGCCTCTACTGTCGGTCTCTTGCTTCAGCTTTGGAAAGCTCTGCTGTAGATATTCCGGTATTTGCTCCCCCATAACCCCCAAGCAAGTTGCCGCCATAGAATCCTTCACACGACTCCTTCTGCCATTTCGAACTCCCCCGTAAGGCTCCGGGGTAGCTAGCCTGTGTCAACCCCCTCCTCCACCCCTCTTGGTGAAAGCGCTCCTCTTTCCACCTCAGGAATCCTACAGGCTTGATGGACCCTGATCTCGGAAAACACAACTAATAACGGACAGGATATAATAAGAGTCGAAAACAGTTATAATAACATATGTCAACCTCTGGGACCATGCTGAACATGACTTGTACCAAGTTCTTTAGGAAAGGAACCCACATAATCTGTATGGTACTCAAAGTAGCCATAGATTGCTTCTGGGTATGCATGTAGGATACATGCTCAAGGCAACCCAACAAAAAATTCCAGCAGGAACGCTACTTGGACACTGTATTTCTGAATGAGGGTTTAGAAAATAAAGAAGGTTGTATTAGACTATCAATAAAATGAAAGGTTGAAACTAGTCTACTCTCTATCACTTATAGCGCTCTATATCTCTATCTGCCCTGAGGATAGATATTAGGACATTAACCATCCTCAACCCTCATCCAGCAAAACAAAAATGGTTCGCCGGGCATTTCTTAATGCCCGACTGCATCCACTTGGCGGGGATTCGAACATGCGATGGTCCCTGCTTCAAATTAGTACGGACCAGTTCCTTAGCCATTAGCCCATCGGAACTAGTCAATAATCTCCACTCCCCTTCCAATTTTAAGTGATAACAATGCTAGTACCGAGGGCTCCAACTCCTATATTATGAACATGTTGGCGGCTGCTCCTGCAGTATATATGAGTGAAATAATTGAACCGAGATATATAGTCGTTCCTCGAAGATGTCGTATAAGGCGTGCAAGTGCTGCAGCCGAGGACTGTTTATCATTTACTCTCTTATCAAGCAAGTTTCAAGCGTGCTGCAAACTAGCACCTAGGGAAATCAGAACTTGAAGGAAAGTTGTATTTCGGGAAGAGCTCGTCACTCGAGTACGGAGGGATCATACAGCGCCTAAGTTTTGGAAGGTCTGCCGCCCTTACCCCTTGTGGAACATACAAAAATTAGAAGCTGTACATCCGGTACAAGTACCACCGAAATGCCTGTTAATTATTGGCTACCCCACAACAGCTAATGGGGTGTTATATTCACGCAGCTCAACCACAATTGAGTAGATTTCAGATAAAGATGGTTCTCTGTGTATGCTATAAGATTAGGTCAATAATTAGTATAGAAAGAAAAATTCAGGAACCTAAAGCCTGGCAAGTATTTCAAAAGATAAGACACAACATGCAAGTGATAGCCTATAATTAAAAAGTATCATACACAAAAGAGACGGAAAATCAGCTATCGTTTCTAGTTATAAGATAGGAGGGGCAGGGCCAGATTCTAGGGCCCTATTAGGTCACGTTTGGAATAGTGGCTACTAGTGTGTAGTCTACCCAATAGGTATAGTTTGGGATGACTATCGTGCACCAAATAATTTGGAACGGGGACGCCTTGGCATGAGGAGTCTGTTCAGTCCAGGACGAGTTTGAGGTTTTTCTGGTATCATACTTGTCGAGTCACGGAACATATCAAAAATAACTATTGTTTGGAGAATTGAACTTATTCACACCTTTTGAATTGGTGGCTGAACACCGAAGCATCCCCCGTTCCAAATTATTGGTGCACGGGTATATAATTAGACGTCCGGAACCATAGTAAAAATCCGCTGCCAGGCACGCCAAACCCTTTTGAAACAACTTACTACAAGTGCTGAGGGTATTTAAGCTGATCACAAGTGCTGAGTCGCCTGGCACTAGAAAGACTGAAAAATCCCATTTCCTGGACAGGTATGATACTATTATACGGAAACATATTCCCGGTGACTTATATTTGCTATTTCGTTCCTATCAAGGTTCAAGTGGTTCGCCGGACACTTTTAATGCCCGACTACATCCACTTGGCGGGGATTCAAACATGCGATAGTCCTCCCTGCTTCAAATTAGTACGGGCCAGTTCCTTAGTCATTAGACTATTGGAACTGGCCAATAGTCGCCCTTCCTCTTCGAACTTCAAGAGTAATCTTCCTTAGACAGGAAGTTTTGCAAAAGCATAAAGTCTGATAACAATATGGATGGCTGCAATTCTTGTATTAGTCATTTTTATTTGGACCCACGCTCTATTCCATATAGTGCTCGATACCTCTCTCTATCCAGTAGACATTAGGGTATCAGTCACTCGTGACCCCCATCCGGCAAAATAAAAGTGGTTCGCCGGGCATTTCTTCTAATGCCCGACTACATCCACTTGGCGGGGATTTGAACATGCAACGGTCCCTGCTTCAAATTAGTACGGACCAGTTCCTTAGCCATTAGACCATCAAAACTGGCCAATAATCACCTCTCCCCTTTGAATTTTGAATGTGATCTTTCTTAGATAGGAAATTTTCAATTAAAAAAGTCAGATAACAATATCTGGCGCTGAATCTCTCATAATATTATGAACGCGTTTTTATTAGAACCTACTGTGTATCCCTTACAGTGCTCTATATCTCTGTCTGTTCCGAGGATAGATATTAGGATATTAGCCATTCTTGACTTCCATCCAGCAAAAGTGGTTTACCGAGCACTCTTTAGTGCTCAACTGCATCGACTTGAAGGCGATGGTAGACGAGTGAAGACTGGATGTATATCAAGTCACACCAGTAGCACAGGTTCAACTAAAAATGGATATTCATTATGTAATTTTCTGGTCACTAGTGGAAACCGTAGAGCTATGCGCTGCCATCGACACGAAGGGGGAAAGAAATGAAATGAAAGCACCACCGTATAGGTAGACTAGGGGCAGGGGAGTATCAATCGAGTGCCGTCTCACTCGCTCACTCGCCAACTATAACTAGCTAGGCATCACCACTGCCACCACCACCCAACTGACCTTCACTAGCCAAAACATCAACATGAACTCCACCCTTCTCCCCTTCCTCGTCACCCCCCTTCCTCCTCCCGACAACTCCTTCAAAATACCTCTCTGTGCACTCCCCCAACCCCAACAACACCTCTTCGCCCCCCCACGCTGCCATACCCATCAACCCGATTGGCACCCCTTCAGTCGGGGAGTACCCCACGGGGACCGAAATACTCGGACACCCGGTGAAGTTTGCTAGGAAGACGTACTGCATGCTCTTCAGACTCGTGTTTGCATCGCTGATGCCGGCACCACCCTTAGCAACGTGCGATTCCGAGCCAATCTTTACGCCGATGTGGGGTGTTACTGGGGAAAGGACTATTAGGCTGTCAGTGTGAGTGGCGAAGAGCGAGCTTAGATGCGACATTAGCATTGCACGAACGCGTTGGGCTATGTTGAAGTCCTTTTGTACAAGTTAGTATGATAGTAGTAGTAAGGGCAGGGGCTGTTGAAGAAGAGGGGGGGAATACCCTAGCGGGTGTCTTGTTAGACACTCCCACAAGCAGCTTGTTAGCAGGGGTCAGGCCCGAAGCGTCCCCTTTACAAAATCCCTGGCCAATCTCCGTCATGATGGTAATCGCATGGGCCGTTCTTCCCTCCTTCAGATAGGGGATCTCAATATCTACGATTTCGTAACCAGCCTCGGTCTCTAGCCATTTCACGGCCGCGTTTACAGCATCTTTGACCTCCTGTTCGCAGTCTTCGAACCAGGGTTTGTAGATTCCGATTATGCGCTTTCCCGTGTGTGCTTCTACAGGTGGCTTTGTTGGTTGGGGGAAGTTGATTGAGACTGGGTCTTGCGGGTCGGGGGTTGCCATGATGCGGTAGGCGAGCTCGAGATCTGAGATCGTGGCTGCGATCGGGCCGGAGACTCCATTCTGCGGTACAGGGTCGTTAGCAAAATCGTGACCGGCCGCTATTAGAGAAGGGAAACATACACTCGCAGCTATACTCAATGTGGGCCGTGCGGACACGCGCCCGTGGGTTGGCTTTAGTCCATAAACACCGCAATAACTCGCAGGCAGCCTATCACACACACCCGTAAACCGTTAATTCTCCCAACCCCCAATTGTAAAAGCAGAAGTGGTGCAATAATAATACCTAATAGACCCTCCGCCATCCGCGCCAACGGCAATTGGCACCAACCCTGCACCGACAGCATACGCACACCCACCGGAACTTCCGCCAGGGTAATAGCCCTTATTGTATGGATTTCTCGGTGTGCCCCAATTCGGGTTGTTATTCGTCGTGTCAAACCCTATCTCATGCATATTGGCTTTCCCAATGACCAACGCACCGGCGTCAACCAATTTCTGCACACACCAAGATGTCTGCCCTTCCTCTGACCCGCTATATGCACGACGTGTCATCTCAGCTTTCGTCAATCCCATTGTGCGCGGTGTCCCCGCGAAGGTGAACTCGTCTTTTATGAGAACCGGAACTCCATCAATGCCGGAAATGTGTGCTGTTGAGGCAGCATACCTAGCAGTAGACGCGGACGCTTCGGCGGACGGGGTGACGGGGGTGATCACGCAGACCGAGTGGGGAGACTTCGGGGATGCGAGTAGCGGTAGGAGTCGCTCGTTTACGACGGCTGTGGGAGTGATCTTACCAGAGGTGTACTGACCAGTGTAAGATGCGGAGGAATTGAACACTGAGCTGGTCGCAGAAGATTCGCTAGGTAGGGAAGGAGCTGGCGCCGGGGGTGTGGACGGGATCACGGTCGGGTCAAAGCGAGGGAGGAACCGGTCCAGGACGCCGGATTCCTCGAGTTGTCTGAGGGAATCGAATTTTGCGTTGCTCCAGAGGATGGATTGCAAGGGACCGAGGCTAGAAACACTAGGATTGGTTTAGCCCTTTTCTACGTGTTTTAATGCGATCCTGAGGGGTAAACAAACACTTCGCTGAGAACTCTTAGCGGAAGGCCCGTGAGCGTTGGATTCGAGTCCCGTGGATTGATGTATGGAGCGCTCGGAGCAGCAATGGGCTCGGGGTAGCCAACTCCCTTTGAGTTAATCACTTCAGCCATCTGGGAATGTCGAGGGTATTGTGTTAATGAGATGGGGAAGGGGCAAGAGAGAGAGCAAACGGCAAGTCAAGAAGGAGGGCCCATGAGCCAGATATATATACTGCCGGGTTGACTGTTCTCTGACGTGACGGGTTCTTCCGGTTCTGCTGGATTTAAACACGGCATTCATTCCAACTGCGCGAGAGGGAGGCTAATCACGGGCAAAAGAAAAAAGAAAAGAAAACGGAGAATAGTTATTCCGTGGTCCGACTGATTGTTTTGATGCCGGTAATTTAGTTGCCATTTAGAATCCTCGGCTATGCCGATTCCCAGGTGCTCAAGCCCGTCACTCGTCTACCGGTACCCACAAAAACGGAATCTGAAGCTGCACTTTTCAGACATGTCCCTGCGACGAGGTGGGTTCTCATTTGCTTTGGGCATTACCCATGACTGCATGGCCCAGTTATCCTCTCATTGTTTCCATCATCAATCCTACCATTCTTACCGAGTGTTCTCAGCCTGGCCTGTTATGTCTAATTGCTACAGGGGTCCAGACATCTATTTCTTGTATAAATAGGGGTACTAGGCTAGGGGCTGTTAGATTTGGTCTAGGTTAAGGCAATTAACATCCGACACCAGGGTCCGTTCTATGAGTTAAGGAGTCTATGTCCCATTTCCGGGGGAGAACCGCTTGAAATCCTCACCGAGGGACATCTGCGCGAGAAAAGGAACACACCTACGGTAGATCAAATATCCAGATGCCACCCTACAGCTTAATGGCGTCAAGTAGATCTCCACATACCGGTATTGTTAACGCACAAACGATATGCTTCCAGCCGGAACCGGGTCAGAGGTTAGGAGACCTCGTAACAAAGAGTTTGACCTTGTATGATATGGAGATCTATCCAATCCAAAACCAAGTGTTATACCGGCACCGCAGGGACCGGGGTTGATGCTTTCCCTGCATTATGCCACTATTCAGATCTAGCCAATCACAGGGAAAGCTTCTAGAGCTATACCACGTTGTGCCAGTTGTGCCAATGGAGTTCCAAGCACTTCTGTGCGCTTTTGGTCCAGCTCATGGCGTGGTAACACACAGCAGCGCTTCTACAAACCCCGTAGAAACGATGCTTTAAATGTGTATATCATGGACATTACGCTGGGACACACTGTATGCTTTCACTTCCCACAAAGCGCCTGGGACAATAGCCCGAAGGGACGCCCCAGCACAAAGCTTGATTACGACAACACTTAGTCAAACAGGATATCACGAATGTTAGGCGGGAAGGAGTGGGGTAAGTGGTATTGGGAACCCCCTCGCTGAGCTATAAACAGGTCTATCCTCCGTTCCACCAGCCCCACGCTAGCGAGCTAAATAAAAGCCTTGAGTTGAGGGATGGATTCGCTTTATTTCTCGGACAAATGGTCGAAGGCCAGATGGGTGGGAGCTTTAAGCAGGGCAAACATCAGGCACTCTCCTACGAGTGAGTGGGCGAGGAGGGCCCTACGACGAGCGAGTCCCAGAAGCGCAGGTATATCTTCAAAAGAGAATTTATGAATATTGGCTGGCCTTGGCCAACGCCATCAACCCCCCCCCATATTCAGACGGATAAATAGACTCGCTACTCGAGTATAGTCGCGATGCCGGCATTGGAAAATGGCGGGGGGCTGATCTTGCGCAAGGGCCATGTTGCTATGATAGCGTTACCGTAAAAAAACCCTAGAAATCCACTCCGCTGGAGACCTCTAATCTCCGTCAATCCCCCCACTCGCCCGGGATAGGTCTAGTTTGACAGGTTAGCGGAATTGCGAAATACCTGTTAACAAGATCCAACAAGTCCAGCGGGCCGATCTTATACCATGTCCGGAAAGCGCTAATCTTTCTCGGGAGCTTTTGACTCAGAATCTGGAGATTAGGGGGGCTTCCGGAGATAGTGGATTTCAAAAGTTTTTCCGGTACAAGTACTGGAGGTAGCTAGTGCATTACGATTGCGGTGGATTCTTCCGGGGTTGTCGCCATGTACGGAGAGAACTCACCGGACACCTCTTTCCTTTGCTATCACCGGAGTGCGCAGGGGAATGGGACATGCATAGAGGAGTAGCGATATTTGTAGTAACCTATTGATCTAGATGCTCTTATCCCGTTTTTTACCACTCCTGCCCTTACCGTCAGCTTAAAATATGGGACACTGTGACGAAGTTTATACCTATACCTTTCCTAGCCCCCTTTCATTCTCTCCAAACCCAAGTCAATCTACTTACACTACCGCTAGGTAGTGGTAGATGCAAGTATCTAGCTAACAAAGCCATCATCAGATTTCATTATAACCCGTCGGGGGAGTTGCGTCCAACCTTCAACTTAGTCATCGTGAACATCATACCGTTGCAACAAGGGGATAGGCTAGGGACAAGGAGCAGTGGAGGCCGTTTGGTAACTACTGTACACGAATGCCAAAGCACACTAGGATTCAACGAGTTTTGATGGAAAAAATTGTGTGGGACTCAGTGTCGGTCCACGCTCGAAAAACTCCCGCGACTTATGGCTACCTATTATAGGAGGTCCGAAATTCACCATTTTTGTTTGCATCTTGGATAGATACCTGCAGGATACATACAGTACATTAGAACTAGTACTACCTCCATTTACTAAGAAAAAAAAGCTATGTATACAAGGCAACAAATAGGGAGAGGGGCAACAGCTGCCTTCCCAAGGTAAAAAAAGAAGTTTTTATTTTTTATTTTTTCTATTCCTACTTTTATATATTTCTTTATTTTTCTTTTTCATATTTCATTCTTTGCCAACCCCCGTCCCATTTGCTTCTGCTACCCGCCGATCGCCAACCTTTAAGGTCTAGAGTCGGATTCTACCACCTCGTAGCAGGATCGTTAAACCCCACAGCCCTATTGATGAGGGCCAAGTTCTTCAATCTCCCAGTCCCCATAGGGCAGGCAGGATATTTTTAATTCTCCTGCCCTACATGACGGATCGTTCAATAATAACTGATTGTCAGCGTGGATTGAACTCCTGGGCTCCCGCTAATTGCGACAGGAGTGTTAACCACTGCGCCAGCTAGGTATTTCATGAAAGGTAAACCTGGGAACTAATATTTATCCTACCGGAAGCCCGATTTTGGGATTTTAATGGGCGGGGAGTGTGTCTCTTCCCGAGTTGCTGGTAGATTTCATTCAACGGAGGTGTTTCTTACTCTTTTGGTGCTGAATGAGAGATTCTCCGTGGTTTAAAACAGAATCAGTGCTTTGTGCGCTTGTTACTCTCGTACACTGAGATCGAGTTTTGATAACGACGGACAGTATGATACATATATAGAATTGATACGTAATATTCAATAAAACCTCATCTCCTACAATGCCATATCGGTGCCAGCCCCCCAGGGCCCAAGGAATATTGAAGCGTGTGTGGCGGCATTCCACTAGGTATCATACCTCTCTGCATTAACATTGAGGCATGGGAGCAAACAAAGGAATAAGAAGGCAATGCCAGATATACAAAGCCCTATCGTGACTGGAGTTATCGGAAGACCCCCGGGGTTTCCCCCCCTCCCCCCTCCTTACAACAGTTGTGAGCCTTAAGGTCTATCTATCTTCACTTCTCAGCACATATCCTCATCACTTTGAGTCTTTTTTTCGAGCTTCCTGCCCAACAACCGGTTCAAAACTCGCGCACAAGATTGGGGATTACCATCTAGACGTGAAGTCGGCATGAAAAGGCTATAATAGTACCCTGCTATAATCCATATCCCCCTATGGTCAACACCATCAAGCCGCCTCGATTTGGAAAGGCAACTGTGGATGCAAACCCTCTGGCATCGCACGTGAATGAAATAAATTGATCTGAGAGAGGTGGCCAATTTCCGACTAAGCCACCCTTCCACGATTTGTTGCCTTCCAAGTTTATAGTACCGGTATCCCCTCGAAAAGCTATCATACTAGTAAAATATAATTTAGTATCACAAGACATCACTCGTGCTAGTGTTGTCTGACCATCGCATTTATGCAGGTTGGACAACACTGCTTGAATATGACTCACTATCGGTAGAGCTTTCCCGCTCAATCATATTTATCCAATAACCGTAAGAACTGGAATAATAATTGAGAACGCCACTGGGACGTCTGGAATTTCCCCCTTTGGATTAAGTGTGGGGGTACAGTTGGGGATCCCATCCTTCAGCCCCTGTCTGCTAAGACAATGGACCTTACCAGGAGAGGCGACTCCATCCTAGTGATTTTCTTGATTATTCCTGTTCTCGCGGTATTGTAATCAATGTGTGCTATCCTTTGAGCAAATATTCCATGATATCGACAGAATTCTGATGCTAAACAGCTGTGGAATGCTAGCAGAACATTGCTGTACGTTCAATCCATGAAGAGGTCTATGAAGGGGGGTTGCCAATATTTCCGCCATTGGAGGGCTTGGAGGTCTCCAGTCAGCCAGGTCTAGGCAATCTCCTTCAGTGTATAAAAGTGTGGCTAGTAGAGCTAGTGGGTAGAATTGACTACCTAAGTATGAAAATAGAATAATTTGCTGGTACAGGCAGTTAAGACAGCAGGGCAGAAGGGTCGAGCTTGATATGTATTAGGTATTCACCAGTTGCTAGTTATTCCGTTATATCTAAAAGTATGATACTAACTTGGCGGTATTCTTTGACTCGGGAGTGTAGGCATGGTGAGTTACTATATATCGCGAAAGGAGAAACCATCAAGAATATCTTTGGAATCCGTAAAGTATGGAAAATGCTGTGCTGGTGGAAAAGTCTATCCAAAGCCCTCTCGTGGGCCGTTACACATACTGCGAGATTTGTTTACAAAGTCGGTTACTCAGGGTACGGTACATAATTTTATATCAGTATTCAAGATACTATCACATAGTATTGCAGTCCCTGTAGGAAAATATTACTCATAGTGAGCCTTTCTTTGTAATTAGCAGTCTTGATTGCCTCCTACTTTTCCAAAAAAAATAATCAAAATCCTCCGCATTCATTTCTTTACACTTTCCTAAATTTTATAATCTGTTCTACTTCAACCTGGCGTGCCCCCCCGGAACCCAAGGGTTAGTAACACGAGGTTATACAAAGTAAAAGTTTAGCCGCATGGTATAAACGCCACCGGTGCTCCATCCATGGTACCGGGTTGCGCTGGCGGCAACCATTCTCTGGCACCGCGTGGTTCGCACACAGGATATTACTTGTCTATCCCAACATTCTTGATAACCCCCACCACCATAACGTAATAACCAAGCAAACAATCCCGTAACCATTCTACACCCAATCTATCAAATTTCGTGAAAAACTTGCCCGGAGGAAACAAGAAGCAACTATAAAAGAACCAAGATTATCTCGCCAACCACTTACCAAGCAAGCCGAGTTCGAAAAAACGCCCAAGACCCAAAAACCTATGGAGAAACCGCGCCAAGAGATAGCAAAAGGAAAGTATTAACGAGTAAAGAGACTTTAAAGAAGGGGAATGTTGAGAGGTTATAGGACGCCCTCTACGAACTCCAGTCCGCTAATCCTCTCCTGGGTCCATCGCCGGCTGCCAGAACTCTGTCGCTTCCAACTAAGGACTGGCCAGAAGCGCTCGTCGACGCGGATGGAGACAACGCTGGTGATGCCTTTGCGGTTAACTTGCTTGACGCGGATGTACTCGCCAGTATCCCACTTCTTGCTCTTAACAACGCCAATGAGGTCATCGATGCTAGAGATGGAGACCCCGTCGACTTCCAAGATCCAGTGGGTCGGGCGGATGTTATCGAGTGCTGGGGATCCGTATGACACGCCTCCGATGTAGACACCAGGGGTCTTGATAGGGATGAGCGGAGATGGGTCCTTAGAGTCTACCTGCTCGAGCACTGCAGCGTGAGTCTCGTGGACAATGGCGCCAAAGAACTGAACAACATGGGTTCCTGTGGAAGGGTGAGCGGGAGTGGTTGGGATAGTCAGAGTGAGCTCTTTTCCGCCGCGGAGGACAATCATTTCGACGGATTCCTTCGATTCAAGGCTTAGTTCTGCGAGTTGAGAAACCCTGTGAATTGGCTTGCCGTCAATCTCCAGGACAATATCTGCGATCTTTGGGCACTTGTCCTCGTGCTCTGGGGAGACTGATAATGGGCGAAGGCGGGACTCGACAATGAGTGGTCGGGGAGCGCCACGAATCTTCTTTGCTGCCTTGACATAAGCGTCAAACCTCTTCCGCGAAAGTCCCATGGTAGACACAGTTGCGAGCGACATGTCGGAGAACTCAATTCCTAGATCCCGGCAAGGCGGCTCAACAGGCCCAGTGGCCAATTCCTCATTGATACGAGCGACAACCGGAATAACATAACGCTGAATATCAAGACCTTGGGTCCAGAAAGAATCATCACCATTCTTGTTTTGCGACGAAATGGTCATGTAATAAGCCGCAACCTTCAAAGTTCGCTTCTCCTCGTCCGATGCGGTCTTAGATGGCTTGCGCACAATAACACCACCCCAGCAACCCGACGACTCAGAGACATTAATATTCTCGATGTTGATCAACCTGTGGCGCGGGGGATTGCATTGCCACGTGTTGAAGTTTACACCAATTGATGCAATAGAAGTCTCCTTCTGGACAAGGAGCTGATCTGGTGTCAAGCCAATCACCTTGACCTCATCGCGCACCCTAAGAGGTTTTGTGTCCCATTCTGACACGCTGACGTTCTTAGGGAGAAGTTTGCTATCAAAAGAGACGAGCGTAAAAGCCCCGAGATAGACTACCTGTCCGGGAATATTCTTGTTTGAGAGGGTAAGACGAATATCCAACATCTCCGCTGGAACAGATGACCTATCAAACAAAATCAATGGAACGGGTGATAGTGACACAACCAGACCGACACCCGAATAGTTGGAAGCAGATGTGTGGCCGTAGATGGAGTACGGGAGACGGCAAACAACATTAACAAGAGAACCCCTTAATTTCTCAAGAGCCGCTTCTTCCGGCTCTTCCTCGTCGTCCTCTTCAACACTGATAGTATCCTCATCCTTAACTTCTGGCGCAATGAGGACTTCTTCTGGGGGCGGAGCCCCAAGCTCTCGCCTGACCCATGTTCCAGCCTTGTCATCTCTCTCAAACAAAGCAGCGAGGAAGAAATGCCTATCGATATCGACCATCATCATTTGATCTTCGCTTTTACCCATAGACCTCGTCATAAAGGGTACCCGCTTATAATCCGGGATCCCTTTAATGACCTCAATAAATTGGTCCAAAGTCTTAGTAGGCTTTCCATCGACTGCAGTGATCAAGAAATCTCTACTCCACGAAGACCACAAAAGGAACCCAGAAGCTATCAAACAATCAACATTAGAAATACTCGTAAGCAAAAATAGTTGAGATGGCAATCTTACCCGCACAGAAAACGCCAGTTCCAAGTTGGACATTGTGATTTCTGCCCATCTGATAACTCAAATCATGCATCACGGCCCCGCCAATTTCCAAAAAGCGGCTGGGGGTGATAGTGTGCAAATCCTGAACGGTGCATACAACCTGCAGCCTCCCGGTCGCACCAGCCTTGCCCTCCTTCCCAGCACGGAAAATCTCAATCGCGATATCCTCTCCAACACTGTCATCGATGATACTCCAAAGCCCGGTAAAATCGGTAATGTGTTTTCCGTTACAAGTGAAAAGAATGTCCCCGGGCTCCAATCCGCGAACCCTAGTCACACCGGGTGGAACAACAACCTCCGCCTTGTCCGGAAGCTGCGGCCTATCTGGGCTCGCAGGGCCGCCCTTGAGAACCCGGATAACACCAAGAAGACCGGCAGCAGAAGAATTTCTAGCCCTGCATTCCTCCTCCATCAACTCCGTCAAACCGAGCCTTCGAAGTTCATCGTAGCTGTGATGCAGAAACTCGGTCTGCAGAGTACCACGGCTGACAGCCTCCCCTCCCTTAATCTTCTCCACCGCGCGGACGACCCTGTGCAACGGAAGATAGAATGAGCTCTGGGAGGAGTTACTTCCTCCAGCATTCAAGGCCACAGCCTGGCCGTTGATATTCAACACCGGGGAGCCGGAGGATCCACCCGAAGTTCCGGAGGCGGCCTGCATGTAAAAGGTGTTGAAGTCGTTGTAGGAGTCGGTTCCGTAACTTGGGGCATGGCGATCGAGCCTCGCGAGGGTAGAGCCAAGAATCGACAACTTCTCGCCAGCGTCGTTGCCGACGACCTTGATATCCTCACCCACACGGGCGAGTTCCGGTCGAAGTTCAATCTCTTCAACACTAATATGCTTCAATTTTGATGGGTCATACCGAAAGATACCGAAATCATGGGTGGGGTCGCGATAAACGGGTTTGATCGGTACCTCCTCGTAGTTGACAAACACGGCGACGGAGGTGACCGGTGCAGGTGACACAACATGACGGTTAGAGAGGATGAGACCATGCTCCTTAGAAATCACGAATCCGGTTGCAGTATAGTCGCCGGCCGACTCCGTATCGAAGGGCCTGGTGGTTGTCGCTTTAATGGAAACAATTCCATTGATCACCCTAGCAATCGTCTTATCCCACGTCTCCTTATCAGATGTCGAAGCAACGCTCAAACCAGAGGCGAAGCTCGTCGCCGACATGCTCCTAGACAACGGTGGTGTCGGGAAGGCATTGACCGGCATGCGTTTTGTTTCCGGAAGGGGCTGCTCGATTTTTGGCATCGGTATCTCGCGTGCTGGCTTCTCATCCTCACCCGGGGTTTCTGGCTCGACTTTTGGGGCTTCACCCCCAGCAGCGGCAGGCGCTGCCAGGGCAGCCATATTATTTAGCTCTTTCTTCTTCAGCAACTCTGGTAAATCCGCCCGGGAGCCCGGATCTTTGGGTGAGGAGGTTAGGGAGGATATCGAGATTGCGACCTCGCTCCCTTGCGGGAAGTAGGAATCAGTATTGTGTCGAAGGGCGGAGTCCAGAGCTCCTGCCTGAGGTGTCTTGATGATATTCTGAGCTGAAGCCGGCTGCAGGTATTGGGAATAGGTTGTATTGCTGCTCGACTCGTTCATGATGGCTATAGATTTGTGATTGCAATAAAGATTGTCTAAGGAATTAAATAATTCTATGAATTGTGGAAAAATAGTGGAAAACAAAAAGCCAACAAAAAGGATAGATAGTGAGTGATCTTATATAGAGAGAGGATGGGGATGAGTGGGTTCGGGGGGGGGGTGGGTCAAGAAAAGGACAGAGTGACCCGAGAAGGGGCACAGGCCGTGCGTGCCATACCGGTTATGATATAAAAGAGAGCTGCCGCTCCCACAGAGACCTGCCAGCCCAAAAAAACAATATTTATTTTTTCCTGTGGCCCAGAGACTCGCCTCCCAGTAGGCCTGCTCTAGAACAAAGGCCCTGGACAGAACACCAGTGATCAGCCGAGTCAACCCCCAACAAGATGTTCATTGGCCAATACAGTAAAAGGGTTTCTGGTGAATGCGCCAGCATGATAAGCCTTTCTTTTTTCTATGGTTGCCCCAACAACCCCTTCTCGGGAACTCGGTTGATAGAGATTGGATATATTAGCCCTTTTACTCGAGTACAGTTGGCTAACTTCCTGAAGATCTAACTATTATGAGAGGGAGAAAGGAAGGAAAGGGGTAATGAAGAGTCTCGAACTCAATTGTTGAGCTCCCCTTCGCTGTTCGGCGCTGTTATCGTGTGCCTCATTGCTTACTCGGTGCCCAATTCGCTATGCTAGCCGATGGGAGAGGGGTTTTTTGTTCTTCTACCCTCTTTATTCTGGCCATAAAAATTCACCACGCCTCTCTTAAAGACTTATGGAGGCGTTGGTGGCATTTCCAAAGGCAAAAAGGACAAAAGCCAGAAAGGTTTTGGGGTATCCATACACAAAGAAATGGAGGGAGAGGCATACCTTCTCTGAACGGGAGGTGTTTATGGAATCCCTGTCCCCGTTCCCACCCCGCCCAACAATCGCGGGCAGGACCCCTTCCTCCGCATAATGCGGCCTCCCGGGGTAAATAAAAGACGTACTCGTACACAGCACAGAAGCAACTACACCATGGATGCCTGCATAGGGACGGTAAAGCGCCTTCGATTTACAACAGATGAAAACCACTCTCCCTTGGAGACACCGCTGTTTGTAAATTCAACCGCATGCCCTTTCCCTCCTCCCTTCCCGAGGACAAGCTCAGCAAGACCATCAGGACAGACGCAGAGAGGAAGGGAAACACAGTCTATATAGATGGCCTAAGTATCAGATACCAGTATGTGCTAGTACAGTGGCCTAAGCACGCTACAATTAGATGACGATGTACGTTGAGCTACGGTAGATAATTACAGCACCATCAGCCATATTACTCGGACAGCAAGTGCAGGAATACACGTAACCGGCAGCAGCTATAGTACCGGTAGTGCTCGAGCACTGTATGGTGCTGTTGGAAGGTACCGGTACTCGCAGCTATCAAGCACGGTATTCCTCTCCCTACCGTACTCGAGTACACTAAAGGCAGCGTCGCGCGAAAACGAAACTTCTTTCAACAGCAGGGGTGGACCCTGAATCAAGGAAACCAAGATTTTAGGATGGCTGTCGGTAAGTTTGTCTCAGAAATTGTTCTAGAAAATGTGGAAGAAAAAAACTAAGGGTGGGGAACAAAACATTCTGGCAGAAAGGGGGTTGCCACAAATTGGGAAGAGAAAGGTCAAAAGCTCTAGAGGCCGATTCCTTTTCGTTCGACCCCATTCCGGGAGGGAGCGAACCGCGAGTCTACCGGCAACAGATTTTTTTTTCCCACTTCTTTCTTTCGGGCAGGAGCAGCCATCATCAAGCCAGGCCATCACCAAACGGGAGTTGTAGTCAGCAGTGGGGGAGGGTACGGCCATGGACGGGTCCGGTGGCAAGGTCAGTTGGTCTCCGGCGACGGATAAGGGATGCGCGTTGCCGGCGCTGTGCGTAATACGAGCATACGGTAGTGCTGGTGAGCTAATTTGTCATCACGGGTTGAAGGTCGTGGTTGCCTTCAACCTTTGAAAGTGCTATCATATTTCGTGATCACCTCATGAGACGATAGTGCTGTACCCCTACTTAGCGCACAAATACCAGTACTATAATATGATAATAGCAAATAGAACCCGTAAATTAGAGATAGAAATTGCCCGATTATATATGAGTTCATTACAATAATGACAATTCCTTCTAAGCCTTCGATTCCAATTCTCACCTGTTTAGTCGAGTATAGCTTCAAAGCAACTAGTTTGGGTTCCCGACATCTAACTTTAGTAACGTTGTATCTCCTCCGGGATACCGGTACCCCAACCATCTCAAATATGCGCAATAGTAATCCTCTACTTTCTGATTTTTAATAACCCTTCCTACGTGTCCCCACTTTATCAGTAATTCATCATGCATGTCCAGGGGAAATATTGAGTAAAAAAGTATCAGCACCCGGGCTTAGACACCCACTTTTTTCATTTTACTCCTCAGGACCAGTCATCGAAACGTCTTGTCTGGTCAAAAAAAGAAACAGCAATAATGAAATTGTCGTAATGACCAAGCTGTCGTAATGAGCTCAAAAGTGCAGGCATCCAAAGAATAGAAAAAAGCACAAATATATACAAGTATATATATATATATCATAAATAGGAATAGATATCCAAGCACAAGAGCTAGTTTCACTTAACAATTCTCTTTTGACTCTGTTTTTCAAATTGGTCCCCGGCAGTGCCACGATCGCTGATAAGCAGACTTCTTAGCTCTTATCTGTCTGTCAATCAGATGCACTACCGCGACTTCCATTTATTGATTATGCTAGCTTGGAATAACTACAGCTACAGAATATAGCTCATATTTTGCGATTTAAACACTCTTGAAAAGCGAACAGCAGCCAGACGCACCTAACTTTTTTTTCTTTTCTTTTTTCTTGATAATATAATGCCTTCATTTTGCCCACCATGACAACTTGATTGCTGCTCTTTTTTTTGCCCGTTCCTGCTGATCAGTCAGGATACTTTACACCAAGGTAGGAGTTTCTACTCAAAACCCTGCACGGATTACTCGGGTCACGATAGAGGTTTACGGGTGACTTTACTCTTCTATCACACGAGTACGAGCACAATATGATATCCACTCATTGCTACCCATAATCGGGCATTCGGCTCCCTTCTCGCTTTTTTTATTTTTTCTTTCTTGCTTCCTCAGAGCCTAGGCCATGAGCGGCTCTGCTACTGTTTTATCGGTACCACAAGTCACCACACCACCACACCAACTCCACACGTCATGCCTTGCCCACTTCATCCCATCTCATCCATCGCATCAAGCTATCTAATCATCTGGCCTTGTGCTCACACGGAACCGACCGAGAGACCAGGTTGTCGGGTCTGGTCAACTGAACCCCGCTGGCAAGCGATAGGCCGAGCTTCCTGCAGACAGAAGGCAGACATGCCCGGAGCCTCAAGATTTTGCCCATATGCAATAGCAGTCGTTTTTACAAACGTTAGGCAATTACGAGTACTCTAGCACCCTGCCTAGCCTGTTTTCATGGAATAGACGCACGGTTCGGGCTCAGGTTCTGCAAGGTGCTAGGGCTGGCATCTAGTGAGAAAGCGCTCGTATCTAGAAATACGGCTGTTATCGCATACAGACCCAACCAGCGAAAAAAGATGGAAAGGAGCCCTGACTCATTATGAGAACCTTGATACTTGTAAAGAATAAGAAAGAAGCCATGAGATTCTGTTTGGATGCCTACCATACCATCGAAACGCTATACCATAAGTACCGGTGCTGTACTCGAGTACTCAATAGAGCAAGAGCCTGCCAGGACTCTGTGGTTGTCTCTCCTAATAAGGCTGTGCAACCGAGGGGCTGAGTGTAACCTGAAACCTATTCTATCCTAATAATCCTAATTAAATCACTGCACTCGAGTACGGCATGAGATACTCCCCCAGCCAAGGCTGAGTTTGTAGTGTTTTTCCCTACGGTACAGTACTGTACTCCAGTAGCTGACTGGCAGCTGAGAAGTGGAACTCTAACACCCTTACTTGTCCTAGGCAAGAGGTGTCCGAAAACAGAGATTCACGAAATACCGTATGGCGAAGATTCCGCGCCTATCGCAAACTTGCGGCACGTTCTTTCGGAAGCCCCTTGCTTGAGATAAGCGGCACGTTTTCCCTCCATTAAGTACTTACGGTGGTCCCATTCAGGGCGATGTGGAACAGCTGCATTCTGCCTTACTACCAGCCCTTCCAACGCAAACCGTAGGGGGAAAAAGGCTGGATACCGTAGAAACTCGAATAATTGGACCGCGTGCTATGTCGTTGGGGCTTCCTCTCTCGCTAAGATCGAGAGGTTTTCGTTCCTTTTTCTGTCTCGGAATGTGGAAAGGGGCTGTGCTTTTGCTAGGTTTTTTGCCTCTTTCTAGAGAAGGGAATTTTAGACTTCGTAGGACTCGAATGAGGCTGGTGGCAAAAAATGGTGATCCCAAACCATGCAACTTCATGCTTTCCATACAATACATTCTGAAGGTGTAAAGAATTCGAAAAATTGATATGCTGATCTAAAATCCTTTCAAATATCTCTCCAAGCACTTATGAATGATCAAGGAATTTTTGGACACTTTGGCATGCAACACTGTGAAGTCGAAGTTGAAAACAGTGTGCCAAGCCTTGTTATTTCCCATAGGATACAAAATAGTCTGAAATTGTGCCAAGACCAATGTACCAACTACAGCTCTCTTGACAATTCCTCAACTAGTCTAGCTATGGAGTTCTAGAGGGTTGGAAAGCAAAATCTAGGGAGTTGTTGCACACATAGATGAATATTTAGCCCAAATTGCTTCACTAAATTAGTGTCCAGGAGGTTCTGAATATGTCGGCCCTTAGTGGGAAATCTTTACACTACTCATCATATTTGGCGCCAGCCTCGTACAAGTCCTGAGCAAGGTGCTTTCGTAAAGTACGGGGCTAGCAAGGATGTCTAAGACATCGAACCTATTGCATAGGTAAAATAGCAACATGCTCCCGCACTGCCTTGCTCCTGGGTGCTTCTGCTTCTCTTACCACAAAAAGACTTACTTGGCAGCCCTCGTACAAAAACATCTTGCCTGGTGCTTGCGCACGGTTCAACTACCGTATTCGAGTTTCTACTGTAGTACTTTAAAGAGTTCAAAGGTGGGAAGGAAGGTGGGGGCGAGATGAGATTTTGATATGATAGTAGTAAAATTGGCTACTCAGCTGTACATCAAGGGTTGCAGCTCAGCGAAGCACAATAGGGAGGGCGATGGAACGTGCTCCAAAACCCCTGGCCCAAGGCAACAAATAACGCCCCGACTGAGCATAGTGCCTCGCGGTAGAGTACATCTCAATTAAGCATTGGGGGACTCACTCGCTAACTATATGCTCAGATCTGCGCACCCTGGCCCCTCTCCGGTTACTCCTTCCTAATCCGATTTGATGCGAATAAGGCACCAGAAGTGGTACATAACAACCTTACTTATTAGAGGGCTCTATTCGCCCCGCGGGCAAGGCATATAAGGTGATTGAGATATAAGAATGGAGATGAGAGAGGGCGGGGGGAACGGGGGAGAGAGCAGCCTAGGGTTATTGGGGAAAAAGAGATGATTGGTGGAGATATACCGCACTACCAGGGCCTGAGGCTTCCTGTAGTTAGACAGTGCGGCGATATCTCTAGAATAAGACTGCGCATTCCAATCAGTCCCTTTCGTGCGTAGAATAATGCAGTCAAGCGCTGATAATATCGCGGTCCCACGAGGGGATGGGATCTTCTTGATTCGCCTGAATCTAAATCAGCGCTCAGACCAACACTCGGGGTTTGCACTTCTTTTTCAACGACCGAGCTGCTGTGCACACCTTGTAGGGTATTGGATATTGGGGTTTGGAAGGGCCTATGCATGACACAAGCACTTTGAATTGTGAAACTATGAGCAAAAAAAAACTGCCTCATGTGTTCAGCTTCTTTTCCCTCTATATTATGATATCTTAGGTCAAGCTCAATTGCTACACGAATTCTCACCTATAGGATGCATGCCTGTATGTATGTGCCCGGCGGGGGCCTGAGCGGGTGTCATAAAATAACACCCTAGGATGATGAGAATAGAAAAGTGAAGCTAGTAATTACGGTACTCCAAAGCTCATCCCCCCCCCCCCGCAGTTTCCGTTTGTAGCGTTTCTCATAGAGTGCCTAAAGGAGGGTGGGCATGAAGGATGGAGTATGGGATTTTAGGCATCCGTGGTTATATAGATATACTATACTCTAAATTAACCTGTGCTTTATCACTGACTCCAAGTGTGTTTTGTGATATGGCTAGGTGCACATGCGATGCTGGGCCGCTGCCTGATTGCGTCCCCGCGGGTAGCCGGGCATCGGAGGGCAAGATCTCGTATTTAATTTAGTATGATACGGTATTTGCGAAAGGTCAGGGGTTGTATTGTGTCCTGAGTTTGTGAGTATTGTATCTGCTATGCGGCAAGTCTCCTTGACCTCGTACTAGATCGCCCACGACCCCGGGACACATTTCTCCTTATAATAATCGCTGTATACTACTCGGGGGGATAAGCTCCCGTGGGACCTTTTCCTTAGCTAAGCCCGTATACCCCCGATGCCCCCGATGCCCCATCCCCCATCCCGAGCCCGGCGATCCCGAAAAATCCCTTGGGAGTGATATGTGGTGACTCCCTTGCAGGGATTTTCCACTGCGGGTAAACATTCCCCCGATAGGGCTCTTGTAGACACTTCCCGGAGGGGGATTGGTCCTGGTGGCCCCGGGGCAACTCTGATTCCCGATGGCGGGGAAAAAAAGGGCCAGGATGGGGGGGGGGTGAGGTTGGTATTTATGAATGTAGGTTTATTTTTGGTTTGCTTCGCATACAGTAAGAATTCGAATAATTGGACCTTCGGAGTTGCCTTTGCTAGTAAGGCCCGGTATCTCTTGTCTTTAAGCTAGGGCGAAGGGGGTCGTTTTTTCGCCGTGGTCTCGCACCCCTATCCACGAGGGGGAATTTTGGACCTCTTTTTGTTTGTACCTCTTAGGTCAAGGTCCAACTATTCGAGTTCTTACAGTGGTAAGTGCCTTCGCCTTCACCTATGCCGTGGTGGTGGTAGATTTTGAGACTGCCTGGCTGCCCGGCACTGGGTTGTAGTTACTAGTGTGTTGGGGCAAGTACGAGAGCCTTTGTGGTGGATCCAGAGGGGTGGGTAAGGTCTGTACCAGCTGTATGCTGATTATAGAACGGACCTTACCACTGCCGTGATATATCCTCTATTTTTAAGCAGTCTTTAGGGAGCCTAGTGGGCTACCGTATAATCTGGTGAAAGTCGGATTGGAGCTAGAGCGAAACTGAGGCAACCGAGCCAACAGGAGCATACGAAGAAGGCAAATTCGCCACAGCTTAAACACATAGGCAGTGGTGGTTGGACAGGTTCAAGAAAATCCTCACTAGCGTCAATCCGACTTTCACCAGATTATACGGTATCGTAAGTGGCATACCCGTAGCTATCGCAAGCAAACCACGCGTCCGTCCTACCCTCCATCGCCGCGGTAGTTTATGTGTAACTCAACCCCCTACAAGCGTCGCCACCACCCAACTCACCACTCTACACCGGTAATTCTTTTATTCTTCCCTCGCAGCCTCCCCCACATTTCCTCTCACGTCAGCTCCCCCAATTTTCTCATGAGTGCTATGTACTATGAGGCAAATCCAGTTGCTCAGCCGTCGGCATACCATGGATGAGATATAACGAGTGATAGTCTATGATGAAAGCCCAGCACTCTCTTGTCAAAAACCATGATTACCCCACTGGGCTAGGTTTAGAGCAGGATCTTGAGAACCTTTTTCAATGGCAGCTGCCATAAGTATTTATGGTGTGTTTGTGTGTGTGTGTGTGTGTGTGCGAGTGCTGGTGTTGGAGGGGTGCGGTAGTTTGACTTGTGCTCGAGTTATTATACTGGAATCCGAATCTCGACTTGGCCATATCTAAAGTATTCAGAACGGGAGAGATCCAACTATAGGCGTAGGATATTTCTATTCCCACAGTACCGGGTGCCCGCCCAGGCACCGACTGTGCGCCGACTCCACCATATGCCTTCCCCATTCCAACTACTTGTAAGAAAGTAGCCTGGCCGAGAGCGACACAGGATAAAACAAGTCCAGGGCTCCCAAGCAGGCAGAACCGTGAGGCGTAAAAGCCTGACCGGGTCGAACTGAGATTTATTTCTTTTTTTAGAAGATAGCCTAGCCGGAGTGTAAGCAATAGTCAGGCATCTAGGATTTGTCATACCGGGCCTAGCTGGACGAGATATGTATAGGTGCCCAGGTGATTGGGCGTGATCGCTCTGATACTTTGTGCCTTTCAGACCGTGTATACATATTAATTGGGCGCTCTTATAAACCGGTCGCTCCAAGTATTGCGGAGGAAATGGCAGACCTCATGTTCTTGATATCTTAATTGGGGTGAAGTGGAAGAAGTCAGCCCAGAGTAGCCCTAGTAATAGCCTGATATGCTTGGGCAAACTCACAGTAGCGATGATCTGACCAACGGCTCCCCAATTCCCTGCTTGCTCCTAATATTCGGGAGCTATTGCATGTGTAAGGTATTTCTATAACCAGCTAGTTGCCATGGACTAGCGAATATTGAGCAAGATACCATTGGGTTCCACCGCGCTCACCCAAGTCCACCAACAGCTGACCCCGCTCCCGCAGGCACCATCTCTCACCGAGATCTTTCATGTGATGGAGGGGGAGCCATAAGGCGAGATTCGTAATGACACTCAAGTGGTCGGAGAAAATGACTTGGTAATCAAAAAGCAATTTCGAATGCTCGAGGAATCTGCGCTAGGTATTTGGAGATATTCCGAGTGATACATAATTTCCGGCTCTAGCACCACTCCCAATGCCCCAAACCCGCAGGGATATCCTTGGTTCTTATTCGTGTGCTCTAGTCCTGAGCCGCCGGTAGATGTATTTGGATATTGCATACTAAGTTATGTGCAATTGTTGACTGACAATTGGAGATATCGTGAGCATCCGACGAGATTTGCTACTCGTAGCAAAACGGTTACTAACAGCATGGTATATCTTGAAAGGCTACCGGCACTGTGAGGCATGAAGCCTGTAGGATTTGGAAGAGCAGGGCCTGCAAAGCCGGGTCGGTCCACTTTCATCTGGCCTGTATATGCTCAGGCCAGCTGGGGATCTTCTTGAACGCCTGCGACGCTAGGCGAGTTGTTCTCGCTAGCTGTGAGGGGTAGTATAGGCGTAGGAGTTATTGTAGATCCTTTTCTGAAAGAAAGGGATATTTATAAGAGTCATATGATGCCTGAGAGTAGATAGAAGAGAGATATCACGTGAGAAAGCTAGAGCAGTATATCTTGAGCATTTGTGTTCTGGATCGGGGCAATTCATAGGATACGCTATCTGGAATTACGAACAGCCAAAGCCTATGGCTCGAAACTAATTGATATTCTAAACCGGAACCTTAACATATATGTCGGAACATACTATCGATGTTCAGCTACCGTCTAATCTTACATAATCAAGCGACAAACTCTCACCAGTTCTGATGCTCCTCCGAATCTATCTACGGTCACTATGGTATCTAGAGCTAGCTATAAAGCGTTGGACGCATAAACTGCGTAGTAACTGCACAATGTCATGGAGAATGGCAATACAATTCACCAACTTTATGATCCAAAAAATCATCAGGTCATTTCCCTCTCACGAGCAAACCCCCAAACCCCAAACTGCGCAGCTTTTCACAAAACTGTCTTGGTATCATACAAAATAGCGCAATTTGGCACCACCTTTCCCACGCTCATATCATACCAACTCAGCAGGGGTCTTGGTGAAACGATTTTTTTTTCTTTATGATACATGCACCCACGGGACGGACCCTGCCACCACACAGACCCCAATTGCGCAATACCCCCACACAACATCCCCCTTTCGCCACCGCAATTTCCTCCAACGAGAAATGTTTCACGGAGACTCTCGTCAAGTGATTATACACATCCTTGTCAAACTCTCATCTCGGAAAATCACCCCCTCCTCTTCCGTGAGGGTTCTTGGGTGGGTAAGAATTGCGAGTGATCCTACATGACCTAAGACATATACTAACACTGTACCTCTCGGCAGGGAAGGGGTGTGGGAGGGGGGGTAAAACGTGCCAAAGTTGGGATCTCTTCAAGGGAGAGAATGCAGTGCAGTGGGTTCGGGTGTCCGCACGCTAAGATTGAGTTTTGCGCAACCTCGGGTTTTATCGGTGCATGTGCTGGCTAAGCTCCGCCGTGCTGGCGATTTTGGGGATAAGGTTTGTCGCAGTGCATCTTTCCACCGAAGCTTAATGCAAAACCGCTGTGTTGGCGGGTGTAATATCTGCACGGAAACCCGGGGCTTCCTATGCCTCGTAACGTTCTACTTATTGAAATGAAAGGGAAAAACGGTAATACCTCTCTATGATCTCTATAAGTGAGCGAGCCCTTCTATTCTTCCTTCTGTAAGGGCTTGGCTTAAAGTTATTGTATCGAAAACCCTCAATTTCCTGTTTTTTTGGCCTAAGGTATCGTTCCAATGTTCCCTGCCCGCACTAAATCAGAGTGATATAGTATGACTGTAGTCAGGCTAGCTTCTACACCGGACTAAGTAATATTACCCCACTAAATGTAATGTCGGTAGGCGAAAACTGGGGGGAAAGACCCCTCACATCGGAGGCCCGAGTAATGCACTGTCACCTATGAAGCAGTCAGGGGGAACTGTGCCTACCCGCAGACATGATACCCGGAAAAAGCTGCAGTGCGTAAGGTGAGCTGGAACAAGCTGCTTGTTGTCATTTCAACATTGTGGAACTTTCCTCGGGGAGCGGCATATATATATGCACGATGCAGGTTTGTGTATTGTGTCTATTCGGGTATCCGGTTGGTTAGCGCATGGTGGAGACAAATCGTTGGAGGGGGGTTAAGAGGGAGGGGAGGCAGTGGTTTAATTTCAGCGCGAGTGACAGGTCTCAGCTGATCTACGGCCCACTCTCCTGGTCCTTATGCAGTGGAGACACCGCGAGCATAGTTCCGACATGTTATGCTCGCCACTACCTACGGGTGAGCATCCGTGTTCCACACCGCTTAACGACAGCAGACGAATTCGAAATTCAAGCCTGACTATGAATGCGCGCGATTGTGTTAGCTTTGGGACAAACAAGTGATGATGAAACGCCGCAGATGGTATTGGGGTAATACAGCTCACTGTCGGCGCGCCCCTCCCCTCCCCTCCCGTTATACATCTGGGAGTTTTTACGACACAATACAAACCTGCTGTGACAACCGCAGTGTCTTCATTGGTAGGGTAGTAGAACCTTCTGGAAGTTTTCCCCGATGCCCATGATATCCCGCTTTTTTGTTCCCACCGTCATGTTTCGTCACTCGGGTATTTGCCAAGAGTCTTCGTTTAGTGGTGGTACTCTCTCATCCCGGCGATAATGAATGATAGGTACTCTCGAGTGTAAGAGTTGGGAGAGCGTAGTGCTGGGCAGAGACCCAAAGCTGCCCTGGGCACCCCAAAGTCTGGTGAGATGCGACTTACCCACACTGTGATGTCTCAAGTTTCTTGAGTGTTCTAGACTCGCCTTGGCTCCTAGTTCTCATTACGAGGGGGCAAAAGCAAACGAGTGGCCCCCGGGAGAAGTTGAAAGGGCTGGGGGTTGGAGATGCTGGCGAAAGGTAAGATGCGTTAGGATGATTTCGTTTTCTCGAGATTTGGCCAAGAATGTTGGGCTTATTGAGTGCGAGGGATTTTTTTTTAGTTCGTCTCCCCTTCTCTTCTCGTACTGTGGCTCGTCTTTTTTTTGAAAATTTTAACTCCACTCTCTCGGATTTCACCGAAATACCGGTAATGTGGTGTTTTGCCTTCCCGATGGCGATTCGCAATGGTGGTGGTGGAACCACAGGCATGGATCTGTCTCCGTTTTGTCTTCTTTACTAACTCGGAAGGTTCTACTACAGCTATTGGGCTGCATGGCGTGTTTATGGAAGTTCTAGAACTGGACCGGTTCATCTCATGATGCTGTACGAGTATGATGCTCTAAGACTGGGCGCGCTCAGGGCGGGATAATCTGCCCAGAAAGTTTTATACAGCACGATATCGTAGACTCCCCACCGGCGAAAAACAACCCTCTCGTCCAGCCAATCAGAGGCATTACTAGAGGGTTGTGCGTTACGCATTGTGGCTAGATTAGGGGTGCTCCAATAGTCCATTTGGTGGGGCGGAAAACGTTCTGAACAAAGTTTAACATTGGGGAAGGGCGATTTATGATCTGTGTACCATTAACCTCCTGACCAACCATGGTGAGACCTCACACTAACCCTCTCGATCCTTTTGTTCGTCCCTTCTTCATTCCAAGACGGGGGCCTACGGCAGGGTGCATATGCACTGAATTTATTACGCGCTGTATGATACCAGTGACCGGGAAATGGACCTCTTTCTTGCAGGAGGGTGCTCGAGTAATAATTCCCAATTCGTCCATCCAACCAAATAATCCATGAATTACAAGTCAAACCCCCCACGAAGATCCTTACCTCTCATTCTCCATCTCCATACGAACTCGAACTCGTACTGATATCACGCACGCCACTGTGATACCAGGACGGCATTTTTTTCCCACTAGACTTTCTTTTTTCTTTTCATTCTTTTATTCACAACTACTTCTTTAGGTTGCAAATTCCATTGCTTTCGTTTCGGGTTTCTTAAAAAAAGAAATCCGTTTTTACCCCAATTTTTCCTCCCCTCTTCTCCCCCACTTCCCGAACACTTCACGCACGTATCTCTCTTGGGGTTGCTTCTCCTCCCTTTCCCCACAGATCGACTGTCCCTCCACACCTTACCAACTGACCCGGTCCAGTGTGGTCATGTATCATACTCGAGTACAGTGCTCGAGTACTCGTACTGGTAGCGCCGTGCAGTACACCATCCGTCATGAGAATTGAGAATTGACTTTGGGATAACCCCAGCTGAAGCCATACCAGGAACATGGATAGAAGCTGCACCAATAGGAGTGGAAACATGGAAGGGCACAGTACTGTAGGTAGCCGCTAACTATAGGAGATCTAGTAGGGCTGAGTTAGTCACGTTAGCTAAACTCGACCGGCCCATGATACGGTATCATGCAGCAGGATGCCGCCATCTTGGGGAATTTGTCTACCGTACTCGAGTAGAGCACCATACTGCGCTACTTGGCAATTTATAACGTACCCGGGATGCCATCACACCAAGATGTCCCAACTTACAGCTAAACGCTCGAATATTGGCGCCAATTCATCCCGAATACTTTGTCAATCGCCAAATACTAGTGGACCAGGAGCGTGCACGGAAATGTGTATTGTTATATCACGTTGACTATATACCGGACCGTAACTTACCAGGCTGGGATAGTCTTCCTGCACTCACTGTGGGGTGTAACTCAAGAATAGGTGATTGTTCGGGGCCACCGAGAGGCACCTCCTTCCTCTTCCTACTTCTCCTCTCCTCCTAGCAACCGTGCTCGTAACCATACGACACCATACCAGTACATATGAGGCGAACCAATTGACACTGGCTTCCTGTGAATGGTGAGTTTTGTGTGGGGCAGGGAAGTGAGGCGTTTTGTGGAGCTTGTAATAAGAAATATTTGTGCTCGGCGGTCTCAGTAAGGATCGGAAAAATATAACCCTTGTCTCCAGAGAGGTGTTGTGTGGGATCTCACCAGAAACTGTTTTCTGATTTTGACTGCATCCCCCGGGCGTTGGCACGATACTGTACGAGTAGGGGCGCTGCACTTTGGGGGAACGCCACCTTGCGAGCGTTGATAGATATGTATTTGGGGTATTGTAGAGTGAGGGTATTGTATTGTTGGGGTTTGCGGATGCGTATTGCACTAGTGCTTGTGCCAGTACGGTACCGGTACTCGAGTACAAGTACAAGTGCTATGGGGGATGTTTTCGTGGGTCATTTAGGTGGGAAACCACCCCTGTCTTGTATGAAATCACTCCCCATGGCACTGGTACTCGTGCTTTACTCGGCGAGTTACTTGCGCATGGTGAGCTTCTTTTGCGAAGACCCATATTATCGTAGGAATCTTCATGCACATCTGCAAGTCTAGGCTTATGCCACTCTACCTCTCCTATTGGATCATCCTCGACACTACGCCGACACTCTGGGTACCGGAATTCTTCCCCCCCTCTTTTAAGGGAGGGGGAGAGAGATCTTCGTCAATTGGCCACTCCAAATATCTGCACGTTATCATACACAGGGTAGGCTCTGATAGCCCCACCGGCAGACTCCGGCTTTTCCAGGAATGAGGAGGAATGGGGTGTGAACCATGGCCGAACGAGCAATTGTAAAGGTCACGCGAGCTGGTTAACGTAGGATACCAAATCTACTGGTAGTCCTTCCTTCTCCCTCAGATACAGGATTGCTATTCCCAGAACAGTCCGTCACCCAGGGTCCAAGTACCTGTATCTAGAAATCGCCAAAAAAAACTCTTGGAATCCAGATCTAACTCCTTTGCCGCACGGCACATTGCCTCTTCCTCTCCCTCGATCCTACGAGTGCCGATCACGATCAATCAGTCGCTGTACCAACCCCCAACCCCCCTGCCCGAATAACTCTCATGCAGAGCTCAGTCTTGGCAACTGACGTTGAAACTAGCCAATTAGCTCAGCCCTCGCGAGCACGTTCTTGCTCGGCAACACCACACAACCACACCCGCCCCCAAGGCTCCCGTCCGTCGTACCAAGCACGTTCAGGGACTAAGGGAGCTTATTGGGCTTTTATTTATTGTCTTAGATGCGGGGGAGCCCTCACCCGAGTCCCCCCACGGTGGACAAGAACGATATTGTTATCTGCAACCCCCCCTCCCTCACGACCAAAAGGGAAGTTGGTTTTTCTATTTTACTTTTCTCTTCTTAGTGTGCGGTAATGGCGCGCGGGGTAGTTCTTGTTAAAAGCTCAGCATTCGGGCAACATCTCTTGGCTACCTTGGCTTTTTTTCTCCTCCTGAACGGCGGCGCTGGGAGGTATCCTGCTGTTAGGTGTTTGAGGCATCATAGGTTCTTGGGATTTGGAATTTGGGAATTTGATGGAATGGGGTTTGCCGCTTGGTGGGATTTCGACTGATGAATATCATTATGGTACTTCCCTGCCCCTTGTTTTTGTTTTGACTTCAGTTGTTTGAATTATTTGGCCCGATGGAATTCGGGATTTACCTCTCTCCGCCCCCCCATTTCTCCCTCGCTGGGCAAGTTATGATCACTGATATGATACAATTCAATACTACGATACAGTCCCCCAGTTCAGCAGATCTACCCAACACCGGACGAAGCCAACCGAGCATCCACGGCCGTGGCCAAGGCGCCAAACCCAAGCTTCCCTTCCAAAAGGGACGAGAAGAGAAATAAAGACGGGCGAGAAAAATTTTCAAGCTGACAGCCTTCTAGTGTTGCGATTAAATCCAACTAACGAACCAGAGCGAGCGAAACGAGCGAACGGAGGACACAGTAAAATTTTTTAGCAACAGGCCATCTGCAAGCAGTGGAAAGTCTTGGCCCTTGGGAAAGGGCAAAAAAATGATCATGGATCTTTCTGCTTGGAGCCAGAAACAGGAGCTTCCTACTGTACTGTACCACAACAGCTCTCCCCTCTTCTTGGCGATTACTCAATTGGTGCCCCACGTGGGCTGCTCACCTGGGAGAGGATAGGAGGGATGGGTCAATCAGCCTTTCGTCGATTGTTGACTTGTTTTAGCGAGAGAAAATTGAGAGAAATTTTCTTGCCCGTTTGCCTGTCTGGTCTGGTGAGCGAATAGCTAGGCTAGGCTACCGTACTAGTACCGTACCGTATATCACATAGAGCTTGCAGCACGTGGGTTTTGCTGGTTGGGATGGAAAGCCAAGTCGGCTACTGTGATAGGTAGCTAGGTACGGTAGCTCGTTAGCATGGGAAAAGGCGAAGGGAGAGTAGATGAGAGCGCGCGTGAGAGAGTGGGAGAGTGGGAGAAATTGCTTTGTTCTGTGGCGGTTTAGCACGTTCGATGAAAATATATGTTATTGGCCTTTCATCATGGATTTTTCTGGCCTCATGCTGGGCAAAGGGAATTTTTTACTATTTCCATTTCCCCCTTTGAGCAGGATAGTGCAGTGCTAAGGTTCCTCGGTGAAGAATGGTGTAGTACCGGTGGGTGAACCTTAGTGATAATTATGATAACGATGATAGCAATGCTACGATACGAGCCAAGTTTGAACCATACCACTGGAAGGGTCATGAAAAAAGGGAAGAAAGAAATGTGAGAATAGCTGATTTTATCTGCTCGAGCGTTCGTCATAGGAATGGGGTGCCGGTATTCTGCGGTAGACAATTATATTTTTATTAGAGTAGAGTGCATTGTGAGAGTGCAAGTACAGCAATGCACCGTGAGGGTATGTAGCTAGACCAACCAGAAGAAGCTCTCTGATCTGCAATAATTTATTCGGTGATGTGGTACAGGAAAGCAAATTTAAAATCATACATCATCACACAGACTTTCACCAATCTCCTACCCACGAGCGAGCGAACGACGGAATTGCTGTAGAAAATATCGAAAGGGAGGCATTGGCACATATAACATTGAGGCTACAGCGGAAAGCAGTCGGGAACCACCGGAAAGGCAGAAGGGCAGGGGGATGAGAGAGGAGGGTGACAGATTTGTGCTCCTTTACGAAGGGTTCTCCTTTCCTTCCTTCCTTTTTTTCCTTTTTTTTCCCTTTTTTTCCTTTTTCCTTCTTCCTTATCCCAAAGAGTAGTCAGATCTAACTTCTGTTTCACAAGGTACAGTTTACGCCAAGGGTGGCGGCGACGGGTCCTCCTCTACTAACTCTATCCACCCCAGCAGAGCAGGTATGCTTTACCCTTTTCTGCTCCAACCATCGATAGAATATGGTGCCATCCATCGTACTCGCACCGTAACCCATGTATAGTACCGTGCCCATGGGGGTACTCGTACAGTATGCTGGGCTGCCAAGTGCCAGTAGGGTGTGATGAGTGTCTATTTTCCTTGGCCGATAGCCCTGAACCTATGGTCGCGCAGAATAGGATCCTCCTGGTTCCTATGACACCTGCACATACGGTAACCCACGGTGGCCCTCCTCCGATCTCCAGTGGGATGGACAGCTTGTGGGTGGTACCAGTAGTACCCGTATGGTATGATACTTTCTAATAAGTTGTCGTCTTGGCATCCCGCGCTCCCAAGCCCCCCTAACCACCACTACCCTTCTCCCCTTCTCCGCCCCCTCCCCCCCCCCCCCAGGGCAATGAACGTTGGTAACATTGACACATTTTCCGAGTGGAAAGGGAAAAAAAGCAGAGGAGAAAAAAAAGAAAAAAGTAACAAAGTATGGGAGAATCCAAGACACGAGATGACCTTCCTTTATCAAGCTTGGTGTCCCCGCCTTCTTTGAGTTCCTCTCATAAATATGTGCCCCTCCCCCTCCCTCCTTCTCTGCCATTGTCTCGATACCACACATCGCACTCCCTATCCATTGGTTGAGGACCAAACCGGCGAGCCCACGTTTGCCTCGCTCTTTCACTTATAACCTCCCTGTCGGAGAAAACCTCCACAGTGCCCACAGTTGATCCGAACTTGATCCTCGTCGAGAATTCGACGCAATCGAGAGCAATATGCAAGCTCTTCCGGAATATGACTACATCTTTGCCCTTGGCATGATATTTGCATTCTTGGTATGACAGGCTGTACGAAAGGCTGTATTGCTTTGCTTTATTTTTATTTTTATTCTTATTCCCAATTCTTGTTTCGCTTATGTACGCATCATGTTTATTCCTACATAGTGTTGGAGGAAAAGGGTTTTTGGCTAACTTGCCGTGCGGTAACAGGATGCTTGGAATATCGGTGCAAATGATGTCGCAAACTCTTTCGCTACCTCGGTCTCGTCCCGGTCTCTTACTATGATGCAAGCTATGTGCATCGCCACGGTCATGGAGTTCACTGGTGCGGTTGCGGTTGGCGCCCGTGTTGCGGATACTATCAGAAGTAAAATTGGTGAGTAATATGCTGCTACGATTTGCTATCACTTTCTTGGCTCCCTTTCCTCTCCTGATTCTTTGTTAGGCGGAGTGGTAGGGCTGATCGTAGTGGCCTGGTAAATAGTTAAGATCGACCAATTCGTCGACCACCCTGGCGTTCTCATGTTGGGCATGTTGTGCGCTTTGGTCGGTTCCTCTACGTGGCTCACGGTGGCTACAGCACTTGGTTTACCTGTATCGACAACGTGAGTAAACGGATCAAATAGAAACTCCCTGGGTTTTTAGCTGGTGCTGATGAGGACCGTTGGCTGCTAGGCATTGCATCGTTGGTGGTGTCATTGGTATGGGCATTGCATCTCTTGGAGCCGATGGTGTTGTTTGGGGATGGGAAGGCAAGGGTGTCTCACAGATCTTTGCCTCTTGGGTCATCGCGCCTGCTATATCTGCTGCTTTTGCGGCAATCATTTTCTCGATCACCAAGTATGGTGTTCTCAAGCGCAGTAACCCCCTCAAGTGGGGTTTCGTGATGGTGCCGATCTACTTTGCCATCACCTCTGGTATTTTGACCATGCTTATCGTCTGGAAAGGTGTAAGTAGCTCCCTTAAGAGTGTTAGGGGGGGTTTTTTTTACAAGCACTAAACTTTGTTTACAGGCCGCATCGCTTAACCTTGACAGCTGGACTGGTGGACAAATCGCAGGATGCATTTTCGGCGTTGCTGGCGGTGTCGCTCTGATCATCGTCGTCTTCTTCCTTCCTTTCCTCCACAGGAAGCTCATCAAGGAAGACTGGACTTTGAGGGGGTGGGAGATCATCTACGGCCCTGCTCTCCTCTACCGTGGACCCGTCCCAGATGCACCAGAAGGAGTTCAAACCCAGGTTGTGCAGGATTACTACCGCGGAAAGGCCACCAAAGCTGATCTCGAGGCCGCAAACATCAAACCGTCCACAGTCACCGAGATGGAGGGAAACCGTGCGGACACGCACTCGGATGAACTTGGTATTCAAAAGGAGGCCGGTGTTGATTCAAAGACCCTTGAGGAGGTTGAGCGCATGGACACGGGCCCTTGGTACTACCCCAAGAACCTGTTGAAGATCGTGGTTGATGCCGCCCTCCACGGTGTCCGGGTCGACGTTATCTCCGAGCAGGGCCGCTCTTCGAAACTTTCCGGGAACGTCAACGACATGCATGCCCGCGCCGCGCGATTCGATAACAAGACTGAGCACCTCTACTCCTTCCTCCAGATTCTCACCGCTGCCACCGCATCCTTCGCTCACGGCGCTAACGATGTTGCCAATGCTACCGGTCCTCTCGCTACAATCTACCTTGTCTGGCACAGCGGTGAGGTCAACAAGAAAGCGCCCGTGCCAATTTGGGTTCTCGCCTATGGTGGTGCTGCGATCGTCATTGGCCTGTGGACCTACGGGTATAACATCATGCGCAATCTCGGTAATCGTTTGACTCTGCAATCCCCTTCGCGTGGTTTCTCTATGGAGTTGGGTTCCGCCATCACCGTTGTCCTTGCTACTCGTCTTGCTCTGCCGGTTTCTACAACCCAGTGTATCGTCGGAGCAACTATGGGTGTCGCGCTCTGTAATGGTGACCTTAAGGCGCTTAACTGGAGGATGGTTGCGTGGTGGTATGTATTCCAATTCGCTAAATCTTGAGATTACAATGGGTACTAATGTGTTTGCTAGTTATGCCGGTTGGATCCTTACCCTTCCTATCGCCGGTATCATCTCCGGCTGTCTCATGGGAATAATTATCAACGCTCCCCGTTTCTGATATTCTCCCTCTCATAAATATCTAATCGCTTGTGTATTTCCTTACTACTTGATGTTTGCGGCGGCATTTCGTCCCGCTGCATTTTAAGTTTTTCCTCCTATAAAAGAACGGTTTATGCTAGTTTTGCTCTTGCCTTTTTTCATATAAAAAAACCCTGGGTTTTTGTTTCCGCTTTTTTGCTTTCGTGGTTTTCGGAAGCGGGGGGTTCTGAGGCCGGCTATTATATAGTGTAATTCCCACCCCCCCTCCTATCTACGGTTCATTCTACATTGCTGTGGCTGTTCGCCTGAGTAGGGAATAGAAACAGTGGCATGGGAGTAAAGCACAATCTGAGTATGAGTATTGCATCCGTATAAGGAATATATTTATGCTTAGCGAATTGGTGCGATTTTTTTTTTAATAAAAAAAAAAGTGAATGGGTAAAATTTAGGCTTACCATGGAAAGGCGGAGCTGTATGGCACTGTGGAGGAGGGGTGGTACTCGTCCCCGGCGAGAGGTGCCCAAACATTTACGAGTAGGAGAGATATCTCAAGGATATTCCCGGGATTATTTCCCTTCGACGTCGCGTTTACCTCCCGCCTGCGCCCGCCTATCGGTATGCGCTGTATTAGTACTTCTTGCTAGGGATGAGTAATATGGCTATTATATAGAGTTTCGATTGATCTGCAGGGCTTAATCGTATCCCGATCGACTCCTTACCGCTAGCCTTGCGCATCCGCCCGAGCCCCCCACCTGTTTTTTTTGATTAGATCACAAGTATTGCGCAGTGCCGTACGGTGCAGTACGAGTAATTTATATGCGCATCATACATTATGACATGTATTATAGAACGGACTTTTGGGCGATGGGGGAAAAAGTGGGGATCACACTATCGTACTAGCACATTACCGCAGTCCTGGTATGGTACGGTGCTAGCGCAGCCGGGTATCTGGGCGAGCCGATTTGTTGGGTGGAGGGAGAGAGAGAGGAGGTGGGGTGCCTGTGTATGATATTCGTCTCTACAGTACAGTACAGGTTTTATCGGAATGGGGCGGGTATGGCAGTGTATTTTTTATTTTTTTCCTTCTTACCTTCTATCTATCTATCACGCGACAGCACTCCCGTAGTGGTCAAGTTACTGATGTCGGTGGTATCATACAGCGAGGTATCATACTTTACCGTCCAGCAACTGCGTTGCGCACCTACAGTAGGCCAGTTTCCTCGATTGGTCCCTCCCCTCCCCCCCCTTGCAGCCCGCATTGCCAAGAAATCATGCTGTCTCACTCGACTATGACGGAAGAATTTGTCCCTGGTTTCCGAAAGTATCGGAATGGTGCTGTGAGGCGTGGGTCTTGCCTACACTTTGTGCTCTGGTTACGTGCCCGTAATTTAAAAATCGGAAAACTAAGGCGTGGTGAAACAGGGATCTGTGATGGTGGATAGACTTTGTGGGAAAGGAGACGCGGGATAGTTCTGGAGATTCTGGGGGGAGGGAAGGGGGCTTCTGGGGGGGGGTTGGGTGATGTCTATCGTGCAGCAGGGCTAATTCATACAAGTACCGTATCATACCGTACTGGGGGTAATTTTCGATTGTTGGCCCGGGATGCATCTTGTTGTTGGTGAGATAATTGGTTTGGTTTGGTAGTATCCATTCCAAGTTTGTTTGTGTCTCGCTGTTTTCCGCATACACTTACCGTCTGCAATACTCACTGCTCCTTACTGTAGGATGTTGCTGATCTTTTTTTTCTTCCTTCCGTTTTTTTCGCCTTTACCGAAATAAGATACTCAAGTGGGTGATATGCCCCTTCCCCCACTTTCGAAAGGAAGGTGGATACTGTATGAGGCACCGTACGAATACATTCCTGTGCGAGTACCGCAGCTGGGATTTTCGGTGCGCTGACTTGTCGGTCGGGGCGCCCCTTGTTTGTGCTTGCCCGCCAGTCTACCTACCTGAATCGACCTGAGGGATTGGATCAACAAAAAAAGAGAAGGGGCGAGGAGGGAAAAAGTATTCGAGCAGAGTGCGCTCCTGTCGTGCAAGTGATGGTTCATTCATTTCGCCTTGTTAATACGTTATGGTACTAGCGTCTGGGATTGGCGGGGCTAATCGGGACGATATAAGTACTGTGCTACCATGCTTTGCTTGAAAGGGCCGGGAAAGGGTGCACAAATGAGCGGATGGTATGGCAAGGCCTGCACTCGAGCACTGGAGTACTAGTAGATGACGGCAACGGTAACAAAAGTAGCAACAACGGGCATGCTTGTTGGACCAGGTATCCTGCATCCCGATGATGTCCTATCGGTCGATGTTCTAGTGCCGTGCTGCGGTCCGCGATCATGCTGTACCACCTACACACCCGGCAACCAAAACGGCTGCTCTGTCGGTCCCGCTGACTTCGCTCTAGGGCGTGCTGGGGACGTTCTGATTTGGTGCCTTCTTCATTGTCCCCCACCTACGGTGTCAGGGCTTACGATTTAAGTTGAAGGTGGGGGATAAGTGCTTGCTTTTTCTTGTGAAGTGTGGTCGTTCTTTAGGAGGATATTTCTTGTGTTCTTGTTTTTTTCTCAATTTTTGATTTTCTTTTTCCTTTTTGACTCTAGGTTGGGGCGCGGTGTGGCCAGCATAGATTACCGTAGTTGGTATGGGCAGTGTGAAATTGTGTCTCTCTTTCGTGATGTTGTGGTACGGTACCTGTAGTGGTGGTGGTGGTGGTGGGAGATGATGCTCCAGGCTACGGGTAAAGTACTCGGGTATGGACTTGGGTTATCGGACAGACAGGGATTAAAGATCTATGTATCCTCATATACTTTTAATCCCTGTCTGTCCTATCACCCACGTCCATACCCTAGTACATGCTAGTATTGTGGTACAGCACTCTGGTGCCGTGGCGCACGGATAAGCGGATCCTCAACAAGCCTTGTGTCCAATTATCCACAATTACCGTAACGTGATACAAACGTGAGCTGAGTATACCTTCCCAGCCCAGTTAAGAGTGCTCAAGTACCGGTACGCAGCAGTAGAGTAGCGGTTGCCGTATCCTAAGGTGGGTTGAGTTACCCCTACAGCCGGCTCAGGACACTATTCCACGGCATGCAATGAGAATGTATTAAAATTTGAGGAACTGTTGAGCCGTGGCGCAACAAAATACAGGCGCAGTGGGAGTTCATAGGGTACCGATTCGGGCTTGGTAGCCAATTGGGCATGCTAATTGTGGAAGAAATATTTTGCGAGATCCAGTCATGAGGGTTGTTGCCGAGTCATGAGCTGTCACTCTATGGAGTTTGTTACCATACTCTTTGGGATAAACTTTGGTGGACTGAACTTTTACCTCTTCATCGAATTAAAGGTAGGAGGCAGTACGATACTTTCCTCCTAACCACTTATTCGTGGGCAGAGAGTAACCCGCGGGCGGGTGCGGCTCGTGCAGCTCGTGCAGAAGAATGACATCCTGTGGAAAGGGGCTCGCTCAATCCCTCTACCCCGCTCCTTTACGACCTTCATTCCCGTCTATAATGTGCGAGGGCACTGAACAGGCTCCTTTTATATCCTCCCTTCACGCCCCATACCAATCCCCCGTGGACCCTCTCATCCAGTCGAAGAGCTCCTAACGTCAGATTTAAGTACTGTAAGCTCTGTGCCCTGCGGCGAATAGAGGGCATGTGCAGAGCTGTCATGTATTGAGATTGTTTTTATTTCTGAAAGCTTTCCATGATATCATGCCAAGTCCGTAAGAGCCGGATGGGGTTCCTTTTGACAACCACCGTGGGATAACAAAGGACCCTCCTCCCCTGCGGCGGCACAGCCCCCCCTGCTGTGAAAAAAATAGATGGCTGAGGGCAGGAGATTTGTGCAGCCTGAATTGGCCACATGGTCAGAGACGCGGTGGGACTCATAGGGGAAAATATTTACATGCAAAGAGATTTCTTTTGAGCAATCATTAGCTAAAATTGATTCACAGATGGGGATTGCACTCAAAATTCTAAGGGGAAAGGTTATCATCGACTAGTTCCGATGGTTTAATGGCTAAGGAACTGGCCAGTACTAATCTGAAGCAGGGACCATCGCATGTTCGAATCCCCGCCAAGTGGATGCAGTCGGGCATTAAAAGATGCCCGGCGGACCACTTTTGTTTTGCTGGTGAGGTTTGAGGGTGGTTAATGCCTTAATATCTGTTCTTAGGGGAGACAAAGAAATAGAGTATCATATCATACCGTGAAAACTGGAATAACTGATCCTCACGATAGTCGCCTAGAATTCCCTCTTTGGACCAGGGGCGGAAAGCACAGCGAGAAAAACTGTCCTTCAGCCTCCCGCAAAAGCAAATTTAAGCCGATCTTACCAGGAGAGGCAACTCTAGCGCACTAGTGTGAGGGTCAATTATTCCAGTTTTTACGGCGCCATAAGGGATAGAGAGTAGGTTCGTAATATAAGAGTTGTAGTGTTTGATATTGTTATCAGACTTCCCTGCGAAAATTTCCTGCTCCAGGAAGAACACAGCCAAAATTCGAAGGGGAGAGGTCACTATCGACCAGTTCCGATGGTCTAATAGCTAAGGCACTAGTCGGTACTGGTTTGACTGGCAGCTCTCTCCAAATCCTATCTCCCCTTGTTTCTTGCACGAAATGGGCCTTGCCGTTGGCTGTCAGTGATTGGCATTTATAATTTCCCTTCTTTTAAGAATGTGTCTACTCCTGTAATGCATTGAGTGTTTAATGGGTATCAGAACGTAGTTTTCCTTAACTTCAGGTGATTTTTTTCCCGAAGAAAACACGATAAGTATCAGTTCCCTTGGTGATATGGTGTGAAAATACCTAGCTGGCGCAGTGGTTAACATGTCGAGAAGCTAATAACCTCCTGTGCAATTAGCAGAAACCCAGGCGTTTAATCCTCCTCAGGTTGAGTTATTATTGAACAATCCGTCACGTAAGGTAAGAGATCTCAGAAATCTTGCCCTGCAGGAACCGGGAGACTGAAGGCCTTAGCCTTACTCAATATGGCTATAGCGTCCAGAACTGCTGCGAGGTGGTAGAATCTGAGTCTAGACCACACCCTCTGCGATCAGGGGGGCGGCGGAGAAAAATTAAACAATATATTTTTATTTTATTTTAAAGAAGCGGATTGCTTCTTCAGTTTGGGGGAAAAGGAGACCGCAAATCCTGCATGCTGCCGGATCCTCTAGCGCCAAAAGTACTATGCTACTATACCCATGGGTTTTAGGTACCCACTAAGCATTCCCCCGGTGCTAGAGGCAAGCCAATCTGCTCAGGTGACAACGAGAAAACCAGAATCTACATAGAAGGCACTCATGGTCAACCTCGCTGGCAGGGATCTCAATCTATAATCCTCCCCATCAAACCAATGAACACACACCGCATACAGCAGAGAATACCTGTACCAACGCATTCTGCCACCTCCCGGTTCAAATGGGTAAAAACCGGCTATCCACCGCGGGAGGATACCTCCCCAACCCCTAAGAGCCCACAAAGATGGGGCACATACATGGACAGAGACATATCATACATCTACATGAGCACGTATAACATCTGCACTTAACCTAAGCACGCTACACAAGATGAAAGCAACGTAGCACTGCAATTAACCAATCGGGCATATCGGTATGTTTCCGGCTGCCCGTCTAAGTTAAAGCTCTTGCTAAGTGACTGGTTGAACTTTAAGTGACTTAGGAGAGACGATTTTTGCCTTTTTTTGCCCCTGCCCCCCCACTATAGTTTATACGAAGGAGCACCTAAGTTTTGAATATTTTACTAGCAGGGGGTGTTACGCTAGCAGGGGCCAAGGCAGCAAATCGGGTATAAGGCAGCGAATTGGGTATAGTGGTTACCCAATTTACCTCCTCATCCCTGTTAGTCGAACATTCCCCGCTAGTAAAATATTCAAAACTTAGGCGCTGTACCTTCGTAGTATGTAGTACGACTTTTAGGAGTTTAGCTTGGCCTCTGGGTGGGTGGTAATGCTGGTAATTGATTTCGTCACGTAGAGTCACTCGGATATGGCATTGTGATGTGGCACGTGACTGCAGAACCCGATACATCCTTTTTAAAAGTGGTATATATAGGCCAATGCCCAAGGGAGATTATTTGAGCTGTGAATACCGTATTGTAGTGTTCTACTATGCGCTTATTAGTGTGCGGATGCCTGCGGTCTATCTGTGTTCCGGAACCTTTGTGGATACTCTCTTTTGCACCGCCGGACCTTCCTTTTTTCGTCTTTTTCTTTCACCGCTGGCTTTCATGTTATGGCTATTGCGCTCACTGCCCTGGGAAATAAGGTGCTTTGCCTTCGGAAATCAGTGACTGTCGTTTGGGATTTCCCTTCTCTTCAAGATATATCCTCCCCCCAGGGTTATAAATAGGCACTTTGGACTCCTTCTTATCTGGTTCTTAGTTGATGCACAATGATACGGTCAATGCTTAAGGTTGTTGTGATATCGTTGTCCTTAACATCAGGCAGAAGAAACATCCAAATTAGAATCCACCTGCCACCTGGATGACTGTTTATTCCTGGGGCAGCATTACCTGGAAAGTCCAGCTGTCTGGCTGGTGCAGTGGTTAATATATTGGAAGTGGGTCGACCCCTGCACGATCAGTGAAAGTCCAAGAACTAAATTCCTCTCACCTCGAGCAGTGTTCCTAACCGTCCCGGGCGCCCGGCGGGCTTATAGTCCCGGGAGTCCAGGGCAGGGCGGGTAAAGACGCCAGGGCACGGCGTCGGTCTTTCGTGATGACTGCCATCCCAGGGGCTGACGGCTTGGCCCTGCAGTCTCAGCGCAAATTGGATGTTCCGGTCCGTCATCAGTAGGGTCCGGCCGTCATCCGTAGGTATTTCGGAGTGGACACCACCGGTCCCAGATCCGAAGTCCGTCTAGTCCTAAGAGAAAAGGCGGGCGGGCTGGACGCTTGGGAACACTGACCTCCAGTTACTATTAAACAATCTGTTACCTAGGGAGGGGGAATTAAGAAATCCTGCTTTATAGGAACTGGGGGGCTGACAACCTTAGGCTTCCTCAATAAGTGTAGTGCGAACCTGTCCTGCTGCGAGGTGGCAGAATCCGGCTCTGGGCCATACAGATAAAGGCGGGGCCCGAGATTGGTCTGGTAGTAGAGGAGGCGGAGCGGGATTTACTTCCATTGGGTTGGGATAGTATCTGCATCTAAATGCTATTATGTGTACCACCTAGTATCGAGGTGACTGAACCCGTTGGTGGGGCATCACAAACTTCCGTTTTAAACCATGGAAGATCTCTCATTAAACACCTGAGGAGTAAGAAACACCTCCGTTGAAATCTACCAGCAGCTTGGGAAGAAACACACTACTCACCCATTAAAATCCCAAAATTGGGCTTCCGGTAGGATAAATATTAGTTCCCAGGTTTACCTTTCATGAAATACCTAGCTGGCGCAGTGGTTAACACTCCTGTCGCAATTAGCGGGAGCCCAGGAGTTCAATCCACGCTGACAATCAGTTATTATTGAACGATCCGTCATGTAGGGCAGGAGAATTAAAAAATCCTGCCCTATGGGGACTGGGAGATTGAAGAACTTGGCCCTCATCAATAGGGCTGTGGGGTTTAACAATCCTGCTACGAGGAGGTAGAATCCGACTCTAGACCTTAAAGGTTGGCGATCGGCGGGTAGCAGAAGCGGATGGGGGGGTTGGCAAAGAAAGAAATAATCTGAAAAAATAGAAAAGAAAAAGAAAAAAGAAAAAGAAAAAAGAGAAAAAAGAGAAAAAAAAAAAGAAAAAAAAAAGAAAAAAAAAAAGCTTTTTTTACCTTGGGAAGGCAGCTGTTGCTCCTCTCCCTATTTATTACCTTGTATGCATAGCTTTTCTTAGTAAAGCGAGGTAGTACTAGTAATTAGAACAGTTGGTCGGCACTAAAAATGGGGCAGAATACCTAAGGATTAGCTGGGAGGTTTAGCACCAAGCACACTGCAAAAACTCAAATAACAGGGCCGTCTACGATGTTGTTGGTGTTATTTGCTCTGGCAAGGTCTAGTGTTTTTTTATTTTTTTCCGTGTCCCATGGGGGCTGAGTAGCTCTTCTCCCCCCCCGTCCTCTAAGCGGGTAATTCTCAACTGCATAGCACACGATGGTATTATTTGGGCTTCTGGGTATCGTGTGACCGGAAAGGCATCATACGAGGTGAACGGATCGAGCTGTTATTCTGTAGCGTCGGTTGTCAGTGGTAGAAGAATCGCTGTCTCCCCTAGTTAAAACTAGTGAAAAGGGGAGGAAGGGTTAGTAGGGTGGGGTTTGAATTGGGAAGAATCATATATTATCATAATATTATTATTATCATAGCTAGGCTTGATTGGGAAAATTAAATAAATGCTGTGTGCGCTCTATCAGAGCCCTGGCCCCTCATTTTTGCAGTCGAGGATGGTTGGCCAGGGTGGGCATATAAGGCACCATCATCTCTGCTCTCCTTCCCACCTTCCCTCCGTTCTTCTCTCAACACACAGCACTTAACACAACAGCAACCACCACCGCCGCCAATGTGGGGGGCCACAGTACAAGAAGCACTAGGAGGATAGGAAGGACAAAAAGGACAACAATCACCGAAAGGGCAACGATTACAATACAAATCAGCAAAAATCCAACAATGCAGGATAATACAAACCAACGGCACAGTATAGGCAGATGTGGGGGGGCGGAGGATTTCGGGGACGAGATGAATGACAATGGCTCAGAGCCTGTTTGGATACGACAGTCCTCTTCCGTTACCCCTTGCAAACAACCGTTTCCCTTCTGTTCTAAAACTTCTGAAACTGTTTCTACAGGCCAGTTGTTTTTCCTTCCGGTTTCGCTAAACCCGCCCTAAGAGATAACAAGGGCCGGAAGGACGACAATTACTAAAAAGGCAACAATTACAATACAACTCAACAAAGATACAACAATGCAGGACAATACAAACTAACGGCTCAGTATAGGTGCGTGTGGGGAAGATGGGGAATTCCGGGGACAACGAACAACAATGGATAAGAGCCTGTTTGGATATAACAGCTCCGTTCTCTTGCCCCATACGAATGACCGCTCCCCTTCCGTTCCAAAAATTCTAAAACAATAGTTTCTACGGGAAAAATGGCCACAAAAATGGAATTGTTTTTTCCTTCAGTTTTTGCTAAACGGGCTCTGGAGGGATGACAAAAATACATGTTAGCAATGCAGGGCGGGTGGATGGCATTCAAAACTCCGATGTAGAGAGCCGGGGGGGCAGCAGTGGAGAAAAAGACAGCAGAAAATATAAACTAGCAGCCCGGTACAGTGTTCCATACTGTCCAGCCCCATGGGGCCTGGTGGGGGGCTACCAACCGCCCTAGATTGGACTGGACTGAATCTAGCAGTCTGCCCAGGGCAGTGAAATCCTAGGACGGCCGCATTTAATTCGGGTGGCGGGGCCTATAGGGTGGGATAGTGCTTTCCCCATGCAGGGGTAGGACTGTAGGCTATGTTAAGGGACGTCCATGGGCAACCGTGGGGGATGCGGGAGGGGGAAGGGCTGAGCGATGCGTGGTGATTTCGCTTCTGCCCATATTTGCTCCGAAGTCTGATCAAACAAATGGAATGAATGACCCGGGCAGGAATCTCGGAGTTTGCGAATATCCATCTGCTCGGATGAATCTTCTGGCTTTCTCTGATGCCTCTGTTAATAACAAGTTTAGGAGAACTCCACCATCCAAGGGAACATTGCTGGGCTAGTAGCCATATTCCCAACTCTATAGGATGGCGAAGCATCCACTGATATGGGGCATCCATGTTGAATGGGTTACGAGCGATGGGTAAATAAGGTGGTGTGGCACCGTTCAAAGTACGTTTTAGTCGGATAATATGGGGGACGGCGGGGGCGGGGAATGAGGGACTAAGGATAGTTCTCCGAGTTTCCGATGTACGGGAAGTTAGGACCTACGGCCCATCCCGGTTTTCGGCTGTTGGGCGTAGGGCGTCCGCTCACCCCCCCAAAAAACGACGGACTATGGCCATAGTCTACCCCCTCCTACCTCCAAGACAGACGGACCGAACCGTTAGGATCCCTGGCTCGGGAAGGGTGTACTGCATTGAGGATTCGGATCTGGAGGGCCAAAGGGATGACAATGGCGAAAAGGGAGACCACTAGGAATCGAATTGGTAAACCTGGACAACAAAACTTCCCCCCTCATATTTGATATTTGCTTGATCTTTTATGATAAGTTTGGGCTGGTAAGCACTAGGTGATCCGTGGGCCTTAAAAACAATGATCTGTCGGTGTTCGCCACTCCTCCTTGGATGGGACTTGGTAGGCTGAATTTGCTATCGAGATTTATGTGGGGGACGGGGGAACTCCAGCTCATATGATGATAACCTGCACGATCTGGAGCGCTCGGCGTAATAGTTTCTTATTCAATAAGGGCTTGGGAGCCGGGCGCTATGATGCTTCAAAAATATTCTGATGAGTTTTATTCTCGGCCAGTGGGGTTAGCTTGTTTTGGGGGAAGGGGTAGGAAGAAGTAGGACACCTGCGGGTGATCGGGAAATAAGGTCTCCGTGGTATTGGTAGACCGATATTGCCTGTCAAACTATAGCCTTGGGGAATAAAAAAAGGCGGGATGCATTGTCGTGGGGGTGGGCGTTGGTGTGGAGGCTATCAAAATTCTTTCGAGGTCTGTCAGTTCCGGGTTCTGAATGTTGGCATTTTGGGAATCATGCTTGGGCTTGGCTTGCCGTGGCCCAAATGGCCAAGAATAATTAAGTCATGCTCTGATAGGTTGATTCCGCGGGCTCCCCTCTTGGGGGGGAGCGGGTTGTTAGAAGATATCCTGATCGATGTCTTAATCATTCCGATGAGGTTTGGAGTTTGGGCCTTGCATCTTACTCGTACACCTCTCATATGGGCTGCCTGGAACGGGCACGAGGGAGTGGTGAAAATGCTACTCGCACGGGACGGCATCAATCCCGACACGCCAGATAAGCTCGGTCAAACACCACTCTGTCATGCTGCTGAGAATAGGCACGGGGGGGTGGTGAAAATACTACTTGGACGGGACGGCATCAATACCGACAAACCAGACAGGTGGGGCCAAACACCACTCCAGTATGCTACCATAAATGGCCACACGGGGGTAATAGCTCTACTACAACTCCCAACATCTGCCACCCACAACACGGCCTAAACCCAAGAGACACACACCCCTTACCGCCTTCAAACACCCTACCAATAACCCATGCCATCCCCCCAAGGACCGCAACCCCTCCATAAACGTGCTGGTCGCTGCCACCGCCCTCTTCCCACCCCCAACCAGCCTTCCCCTACGACTTGGAGAGCTGCCCCGTCGTAATTACCGTCTCTCCTTTCCTTCAATAGTAAGCCCGCCACAGAAACTCGGCTTAAACATTCGGCCTCGGTCGATAGAATTAGTCTACGACAAGAATGCACATATCTATCATACCCGCCCACACTTCTCCATGTATTTTCTTATGTAGTCGAGTCAGGATTTATCAGTTTCTCTTTATAATCTAGAGTTTGGCTTTTGTGGGGAAATATTTCTATTATATCAAGCTCGGTGCGGCTTAGTGTTTGCATCATATCTACCTTTTTTATTATTACTTTCTACCTGTAAATCCCCCCTGCCCACTGCTGTTCATTCACCTATTTACCCTTCCTACAATCCCCCTCCCTCCTCCTCCCAATCGCAGACGCGAGGGCTGTTCAGACAGTATAGAGGAAAAAATTGCCCACAAGCATTTCCGACATTTGCGAAAAGCGATGCAAAAGTTACCTGTTAAGTTAACTAAGGCTTGATGATAGTTAGTTTCTACCACGGATACGGCTTAGTGAACATTACGCCTACACACCCGAATCCCTCCACCTACCAGCCTGAAGATGAGGTCGAGATCCTGCCCACACCCTTTACCCCCGCTCACCCAAGCAAATCAACACAATAAGGAACCTCCCAACCGCGAAATTAACTCCCTTCTGTGAGCACCTATATCCTGCCCCAACTTGCTAAACGTGATCCCACAAACAAGTTCAGAGGGATATCCCATGCGACCCAAGTCTCCTATTGCCCACCGTGATTTCTTTCCTCCCCAAGCCCATTCCATCCAACTCCCGTGAATCTCCCCAACCAAGCAGGGGAAACATTGCCACGTCCTGGGACATTAGTGTTCGGATAATGCCATAGGCTACCGCATTGCAAACAACCGTTACCGTACTGTGCTGTAAATAAATTACAGCTGTAAGGCACAATGCCGGAAGACTGTATCTTGGCCTACAAAATTTGAGGCCGGGTAATGGCCATACAGAAGACCCCAAGATGAGTCTTTTGTAAACCCTCCCCCCTCACATCTTGGTTGAGATTTAGATTACCTTTTTTATATTTGCGCGCCCAAAAGCGTATGGCAAGCTCACGATAAGCCACTGGTCCGCATCGCATTGTAGCGCCTCGTTCACTGGGAAAACGTATCATACACTCCTATCCAAAAAGTTCTCGCTGATCCAAAAGTACTCTGGGGGGGCTTGGCGGTAATAGAGGTACTAGTATCATACTTGAGTACGAGTCGGTTTTCATATATTGAGTAGTTCATATCCGACCCATCCGTAATTTCTCGTAAGGAGGAATGAGGATTAGCAAGAACTGCTCTTTCCACTTGCTGAATATTGTATGCGATCTTTTTGGTCTTCCGGGCCGGGGAGCATCTTTAACGGAGTCTCGTATACTATTATTGATACTTCTGTTGCCGCCAAGCCCCGCTGGAGTACTTTTAGATCAGCGAGAACTTTTGGACCGGAGTGGACAGCACACTTCTAACATTAATTTGTATCGAGTGATAGTTCATGACGCAAACCAATCCATCATACGTGGTCCCCCCACTCTCTATATTTACAGAGCGTTAAGAGCCTATTTGGATACAACGGTTCCGTTCCGTCTCAAAAAAGCGGGGGAGAGGGCCATTTCCACAGCAGAAGCGGTCGCAAAGCGGAAAGGTTCCTTTATTTGCCAAACAGACCCTAAAACCTTTGTCGAAACGGCGGAGAAAGAGGGACGGTGGCTGCATGTTCGGGTTGAGGGTTGTGGGCACGCCCGGTCGGCCAAAATACGGTCGGCCAAAACAGGTTATCACATGCATCTTATGGCAGAAGTCTATATAAAGGCACCTTCCCTCCACCTTTTCCCTCTTTTCCCTCTTTCCTTCTATCAACACAGAACACTCAACACAACGACAACTACCCATCCGGAGGACCATAAGGACGACAAAACCCATAGGACCCAAGGACCACAGGACCAAAAGGACGACAAAATCCATAGGACCAAAAGGACGACAAAATCCAGGACTCAAGGACCAAAAGGACAACAAAATCCAGGACCCAAGGACCAAAAGGACGACAAAATCCAGGACCCAAGGACCAAAAGGACGACAAAATCCAGGACCCAAGGACTAAAAGGACGACAAAACCCATAGGACCCAAGGACCAAAAGGACGACAAAATCCGGGACCCAAGGACCAAAAGGACGACAAAATCCATAGGACCCAAGGACCAAAAGGACGACAAAATCCATAGGACCCAAGGACCAAAAGGACGACAAAATCCGGGACCCAAGGACCAAAAGGACGACAACCGAAGCACGAATCAGCAAAAATCCAACACGGCTGGTTGGTGGGGATGGATTCGAGGGAACGTGGAGGAATGGTCAAAGAGGAGGGATGGCTGGAGTGGAGAAATGGAAGAACGTGGAGGAATGGGCGAAGAGGAGGAATGGTTGGGAGAGGTCAAGAGGAGGGATGGGTGGAGTGGAGAAATGTTTGATTGGGAGAACATGGAAGGTGAAGAGGAGGAATGGTTGGGAGAGGTCAAGAGGAGGGACGGATGGA